>JAESGJ010000102.1_pt1 | contig 143190 bp, 129 predicted proteins | sample 9266241 | NCBI WGS metagenome assembly JAESGJ01 (sample SAMN14514841, study PRJNA621669) | algae metagenome | isolation source: Brasilonema octagenarum HA4186-MV1 and co-occurring heterotrophs from wet... | place: USA: Manoa Valley, Hawaii | collected 2009-07-20 | reverse complement strand
GAACTCAGGTGTGAAACGCTGCAGCGGCGACGATAGTAGGTGGGTAGCTGTCTGCGACAATAGCTCGATGCCAGGATTTGATTTCAACTAACAACAAAAGGGTGTTGCGCTATATCGCAACACCCTTGTTGCTTTTCTTCAACGGTCACTATCGGTTTTTTACCAAAAAACTGGGTTTAAAGCTCCGTCCTTCTACGACGGCTTTAGTCAAAACTTGTTATAATCAAAATGCCGGGGTGAAACTCCTCTAACATCGTGAAACAGTTAAGACACATTTTGAGTTAGGAATTTTAGGGGTAACGAGCAGCGAGAACTCGATAAACAGCTAAGATTTTCAAGCGATTGTCGAAAATTAAAAAGTTTTTGGAGTAATCCGCGTACCGTGGGGCACAGGGAAACGTATCCTGAAATGGATTACATGCCAAGGTGGTGTGGTAAGCCCACTATTAGCTAACATCGCCCTCCACGGAATAGAAAATATTCACCAATCTGTGCGAGACGCCGATGATATGGTAATAATTTTAAAACCCGAAGACAATGCAACAAAAATACTTGAAAAAACAAGCCAGTTTTTAGGAGCAAGAGGGTTAAAGGTAAGTGAGAAAAAGACAAAACTAACCGCAACGACAGATGGATTTAACTTCCTTGGGTGGCATTTTAGAGTGCAAAGCAACGGAAAATTTAGATGTACTCCCTGAGTGGATAACTATAAAAAGTTTCGTCAGAAGGTAAAAGCCATCGTTAATAGCTCAAATTATGGCGCTAAGGTAAAAGCTGCAAAGCTCGCACCAATAGTTAGAGGATGGAGAAACTACCACAAGTTCTGCAATATGGATTCCTCAAAATTCTCACTTTGCTTGTTAAATCACAGAACGTGGAAAGTGTTCAATAAAGAAACAAAGCAAACGGGAGAATCAACCAATAAACTGATTGAAATCGCATTTCCCAAGGTTTCTTACTCCGAAAATAAACACGTCAATTTTAAAGGAAATAAATCACCCTACGACGGCGACCTAACGTACTGGAGCGAACGCAATAGTAAGCTCTACGACGGAGAAACCTCTAAAGCTCTCAAAAAGCAAAACCATACATGTGGATATTGTGCATTAAAATGTACAAGTGAAGAACGAGTACATCTACACCATATAGACGGAAACCACAACAATTGGAAACCAAAAAATCTAGATGTTGTACTCGATGTCCAGGATGTCTCCCATGTCAGAAAATGTCAGGGTTAAAAGTATCAGTAAATGCAAGTGATCGCAAGATATAGCAACCGCCAAGGCGGTTTGATCAGAAACTAGAAGTAGTCCCTTTTTTTATCCTGTAGAGTGCGATACAAAGTAGCGTCAAGCCTCCTGCTTATCGCATTCTTATATGTCCAAAGCCTACAGTTACGACCTTCCTCAAAAGGTCATCCAATCTATCGAACTTGATGACTTACAGCGGTTTTCAGATGAATAGACCACAATGAGCGAACCAACCCCAAGCATCATCAGAGGAGATTTGCTTAGTAATAATCTGCGTTAAAGCGTGGGTTTTGTGCCTCAGTAGTTCTCGCTTTTACAGTACGTAAACACTGTTTGAGTTTTGACCAGCACAATTCAATTGGGGATAAATCCGGTGAATAAGGAGGCAAAAACACTACCCTTCCACCAACAGCTTCAATCACCTCTTGAATTACCGCAGCAGTGTGTACCGACAAATTATCCATCACTCACTACAATGGCTCCCACCCACAACTGAGGTGCCAAAACCTCTTGGACGTAGGTTACAAATACGTTGGTGTTCACACTACCCGCAATACTCATGGTGGCAATAAGTCCATCCACACTCAGTGCCCCGATTAATGATATATTTTTTCCTCGATTTCTGGGGCAAGAGTCGTACAACCGCTCACCACGTGGTGCACGCCCATATAGCCGGGTCATTCCCAACTTTAGACCTGATTCATCTACAAATACCAAATTATGTGGATCAACGCTCAACACCCAATCCCGATACTCAAAGCGCATTTGTTCAACTCGTGGGCTGTCTTGCTCACTGGCATAAAGTGTTTTTTTTTAGTGCTTAACTCCAACCGTTGAACAGCACGATGCATGGTCGGTACGCTGACTTGAATCCCATTGTGTTTCGCCAAACGCTCACATAATTCTGACAATGTGGCATCCGGTTGTTGATCCACTAACTGCTGCACTGTTGGTAAGTCCTCAACCGTTATTTTGGCGTTAAGCGTTCGCGTAGCGTGCGCCTCTGGCGCTTAGCTCTCCGTTTGCGTAGCGCCCCTCTTAGGGGCTAGGAATCGCACTACCTGCATGAGGTTTCGGAGTCACTTATCCTGTGTAACTATTGCGACATATCAAACGTTGAACAAACGATAAACTCACTTTGAATCGGTCGGCGAGTTGTCGAAGCGACCCTTCTTTAGCATTATAAGCATCAATCACACGTTGGCGTAGATCCGTTGAGTAAGGAGCAGGCATTTACTTATGAGTATTTTTACTGCCCCTCTATTTTACTATATTTGTAGTCTACTCAACTGAAAACCGCTGTAATGCACAGTCTCACCGGCATTGAAGAAAATTGGCTTCACTCGAAAAAAAAGATCTACGGCTACCGTGAGCGCGATGAAGGCAAACAGCAGGCGTTTGTAGCGCAGTTGTCCACACTACCCCCAGATAAAATTTTATACCTCGATGAGTCTGGGATGGATCACCGCTCTCAAGTATGATTATGGTTGGAATCAAAAAGGGCAGCGCTTTCATGCACTTAAATCAGGGCGACGTGAGGGGGGGTAAACATGATTGCAGAACTATGTAAGCAAAATTTAATAGCTCCCTTCGCTTTTGTTGGAGTGTGTAATCGAATACTGTTTGAAACCTGGCTGGAAACTTGTTTGCTTTCGACACTTGAACCCGGACAGGTTGTGGTAATCGATAATGCCAGACTTCATAGTAATTTGATATTATGTACATGTATAGGTGCAGAATATAGATCACTTTAAACCAAATTAGGGCTGGCAACTTCAGTGTATGCATAGTCACAACCTTTTATGCCAAGAATGAAGTGGATTAGATATTTTTATGTGTTTTTTGTGTGGATATATAGATATAATTCCGGATAACCGTTAAGACATAGTGAAGAATGATATATAGTGTAAAAATTGTGTAAACTGTAGTGCTTAAGTAGGTCAAGCTAAAAAAACTTAAAAGATAAATTCTGCGATCGCTTCGTTGCTACTTAGATAATATATATCAATTTTCCAGTGATATTTATTGAATTTGAAGATCGAATAAATATGAAGTGTTATATAATAATATAAATAAATCTAAAAATTTAGCTTATTTCTTGGTCTTAACAGAGGTTTCATTATTTCAATCTTATTTTATTTGTCAAGTTATTAAAGGATGAGCAATATGCGACTAAAAAGATGGGAATCTCCTCGGCAAGAAGGTAGAAATGACAAAGGTAGAGGGGGTTCTGCAAGGCAGAGACAACTTAAGAAACAACAGCAAATGCTTCGGAAAAGACTTAAAGAAGGCAGTAAACTCGAAAAAGACAATCAAGCAGATAGTAGAAAACAAGGAAAAAAGAAAAAGCAAAGACAGGGGGAAGAAAATTTAATCTTCCCCCTGATTTTTTCATTTCTTAGCAAAGACAACATAGTTTGTCACGGCAGGCTACATAAGGTGTCAAAGTTGAACGATAAATAAGACTCTATTAACTTGATCAAGTAAGAATTGCTCGATTTAGAGCAAAGAAAATGTATTTAAAATCACAGTTAGTTTTCGTGATTCAGTGTTAGCTCTTGTTTTTTTGATTGTCTGTGATTTTGCTGAGCAAATTTCAATATATGTACTCATCAAATCTTTCTTTTTTTAATAGAAAAAAATATAAAATCAATGTAATTTTGATATAAAGTTAATGTAAAGTTTCATAAAATATGCTTAAAGAAGTAGATTTTTAGAGTAAAGTAAAATACAGGCTAATGTAAATAAATTCATACCAGGGAAGTCGGCGATTTCTAGTAAAAGCTACTGCATCTCCATGTGTTAACTTTCGACTGTGTACTAAAAGTTGAAATGAGTCAGTCAAGTGAGATAGACTGATACACTTCAAAGTTTGGGATGGTCGTAAAGATGATTTGTTCTCTGTTAGACACAAGGAGTGACTTATGGTAGGAAGAGCTTTTCTACCGACTCAAAGAGTATTAGATTTTCCGATTACTGCCTTACGCTTAGATGATCAGATACGAACAATGTTGCGATGGGCGATCGCACATGAAAGTAAAACTGTATGTGTTGCAAACGTACATATGCTAATGGAGGCATATTGGAATCCAGACTTTGGTACTGTACTGAAGAATGCAGACCTCGTCACTCCTGACGGTATGCCTGTGGTGTGGATGATGAAACTTTTGGGGGTAAAATACCAAGACCGCGTAGCAGGAATCGATATTCTACAGGCATCGTGTGCGCTTGCTCAAGAATCGAATGTCAGTGTTTATTTTATGGGTTCTCAAACAGAGGTTCTTTCTCAGATGAGAGAAAGGTTAACTCAGGAATTTCCCAACCTGAATATTGCAGCGATGGAACCTTTGCCTTTTCGTCCCCTGACACCAACAGAAGATAAAGCACTTGTCGAAAGAATCAATTCCAGCGGTGCTGGTTTGGTGTTTGTCTGTTTAGGATGTCCCAAACAAGAAAATTGGATGGCGCAGCACAAGGACAGAATTCAAGCAGTCATGGTTGGGCTGGGTGGTGCTTTCCCAGTTTATGCAGGTCTCCATAAAAGAGCACCACGCATGGTGCGGGATTCTGGTTTGGAATGGCTTTATCGATGGATACAAGAACCCCGTCGCCTTTGCAAACGCTATACCAAGACTATTCCACCATTTCTTTGGTTGGCTTTTAAGCAACTATTGACTTCAACTTCGTTGATCAGTACACCATTCCATATTCGTGAACGATACTTAGGATGGAGAGATTAATAGATTGGTGAGTGTGGTGATATTAAAGTGATTCATTCTTTTCGATAACAAAGTTCATTGCTAGCAGACATTGTGACTGGGTAAGAAGAACTTAGTTATTATGTGATACTCACTGTTAATCCATAGCGAACGATTTATACAGTGGGTTTCAGAATACAACACAAAGTAGTACCAGGAGACTTTAGTCATAAAAATTTCCTGAGTGTTCTGTATCTTCTGCTCAGACACTTTTGCAGCCGTGCCCTTCGGGCATAGGGCTGTAGGACATACCCTGAAGTGGTGAGTGCCGACACTGCCATGATGAAGTAGGAAGCAATACCATTTTAAAAAATGTTTGCGACAGATACCCCACTGGCGAAGACGGCGCACCCTCACGCCCGTTGTGCCGACTAACGTGAGGGTTGGGGAGTGGCTTTGGCTTCATCTGTTGCATTCTTTTTTTTAACTGGTATAAGCACCCTACTTTATCGTCACGGGAGCTACAAATGTAAAAAATCAACCCATTGTTGATGGAATTTTGTAGCGATTTCGGTTGCCCAAAGTTAAGCTATGTATGTAAAACAGAGTTTTCGAGCAAAGTTTTAACTTGCGAAAACTGCTGTAATCAACAACAAACTAGGAAGATGCAAACTTTTTTAGTGACTGGTGGATTAGGTTTCATCGGTTCTAACTTCATCTTGAAAGCTAGAAAAAAACTTTGGGCTAATATTATCAATCTCGACAAACTGACCTACGCAAGCAATCCTCAAAATCTAGAAGATTTGCAGAATGATTCAGGATATCATTTTGTTCGTGGAGACATTGGTGATATTGAACTGATACCTCATGTTCTAAAGCAGTACCAACCAGACACCATTATCAACTTTGCCGCTGAGAGCCATGTTGATCGTTCAATTCTCAGTCCTCAGGATTTTATTCAAACAAACGTAGTAGGAACCTTCCAACTTCTAGAAGCTAGCAGAGCTTACTGGGAAAAATTATCCTTGCAAAAGCGAGAGCAGTTCCGTTTATTGCATGTGTCTACAGACGAAGTCTACGGCACATTGAGTCCAACAGATCCAGCATTTCGGGAAGACACTCCATATGCTCCTAATAGTCCCTATGCTGCATCAAAAGCAGGTTCTGACCATCTTGTCAGAGCTTACTATCACACCTATGGTCTCCCCACTTTAATCACCAACTGCTCCAATAACTATGGTCCACGCCAGTTTCCCGAAAAACTGATTCCTCTAATCATTCTCAATGCTTTAAACGGGAAACCTTTACCAATCTACGGTGATGGACAGAATATCAGAGATTGGTTGTATGTTGTGGATCATTGCGAAGCTCTTTACCTAGTTTTAAAAAATAGCTCTATTGGAGAGACTTATAACATTGGTGGTAATAATGAGCAAACAAACTTAGCAGTCGTTGAGAAAATTTGTGCAATCCTCGATGAATTAGCTCCCAAACCAGGTTTGTGTCACTCCTGTTTGATAACTTTTGTCAAAGACCGCCCAGGACACGACCGAAGATATGCAATTGATTGTAGTAAGATCAGCACAGAGTTGGGCTGGCAACCAAAGGAGGATTTTGAGAGTGGTTTGTTGAAAACAATTCAGTGGTATTTAAGCAATCTAACGTGGGTTGAGCAAGTGCAATCTGGTGCCTACCAAAGTTGGATTCAGGAGAACTACGGAGACAGAGAAACAGTTTTATCAACAAAAGCGAAATCCTGAAATACCTGAGGAGCAGTTAAGCATGAGGGGCATAATTTTAGCTGGCGGTTCTGGTACACGGTTGTATCCACTGACTCAAGTGGTCAGCAAACAACTGATGCCTGTCTACGATAAGCCAATGATTTACTACCCCTTGTCTACTCTCATGTTAGCTGGGATTCGTGAAATTCTCATCATCTCTACACCTGCTCACCTACCGCTGTTTCAACAACTTCTGCAGGATGGTAGCCAGTGGGGTCTTAAGTTTAGCTATGTTGAGCAACCAAAGCCTGAAGGAATAGCACAGGCATTCATCCTAGGTAAAGATTTTATCGGCAACAACCCCGTATGTCTGATTTTAGGTGATAATATCTTCTACGGACATGGTCTAGTTGATGTACTCACTCGTGCGGCTCAGTTGCGTGAGGGGGGACTGATTTTTGGTTATCGAGTCGCTGAACAAGAGCGATACGGAGTGGTTGAATTTGATGCAGCAGGTCAGGTAGTGAGTTTAGAGGAAAAGCCAAAGTTTCCCAAGTCTAACTATGCTGTACCAGGTATTTACTTTTATGATGCTCAGGTTTGTGAAATTGCATCTCAACTTAAACCCTCAGCCCGGAATGAACTAGAAATCACTGATTTGAGCCAAGAGTATCTCCGCAGAGGGCAACTGAAAGTCGAGATTTTGGGTCGAGGCTACGCTTGGTTGGATACGGGTACTCATGAATCTCTTCATCAGGCTGCTAGCTTTATTCAAACCTTGGAACAACGGCAAGGCTTGAAAATAGCTTGTATTGAAGAAATTGCCTACTGCCAAGGATATATCGATGCAGACCAACTCTATCAGCTCGCTAAACCATTAGTGAAAAGCAGCTATGGGCGTTATCTGATGGATATGATCAATGGTGATATCCATACGACTCATGTTCAGCAGGTCAATCGGGTAAGATCAGCTAATGATTTAAAGCAGGAAGAGCGCAGAAACTGAGAGGCTAGGACCGTGAAGGTTATACAAACCGAAATTCCTGATGTATTAGTGATTGAACCGCGAGTTTTTGAAGATGAGCGTGGCTTTTTTTACGAAAGTTATAATGAAAAAGTTTGGCGAGAAAAGACAAATGTTGTAGAACACTTTGTACAAGACAACCACTCTCGTTCAGTTAAGAACGTACTACGCGGTCTGCATTATCAAATCAAGCAACCTCAAGGCAAATTGGTGAGAGTTGTGGTTGGTGAAGTGTTTGATGTCGCCGTGGACTTGAGGATGAGTTCTAAATATTTCGGTCAATGGGTTGGAATTCATCTGAACGCCAAGGACAAGCAGCAACTATGGATACCAGCAGGTTTTGCTCACGGCTTCTTGGTGCTTTCAGAATATGCTGAGACGCTTTATAAAGCGACAGACTATTACGCACCTGAGTATGAGCGTAGTATTTTGTGGAATGATCCAGATTTAGCGATCGCCTGGCCCCTCAAAGAAGAACCCATTCTTTCTGCTAAAGATAAAGCAGGTCAACGACTGAAAGAGGCTGAAGTGTTTGCATGACTAGAATACTCTTAACAGGAAGCACAGGTCAAGTTGGTTGGGAACTACAGCGAACTTTGATGACTCTTGGAGAAGTAATTGCTGTGGGACGTGAAATCTCCTCCTGTGGTCTACTCATGGATCTTTCTCAACCGGACACCATTCGTCATGTGATTCGTGAAGTTCAGCCTGACTTAATTGTAAATCCAGCTGCATACACTGCTGTGGATAAGGCAGAGTCAGAACCGGAATTAGCAATGGCTGTCAATGGAACTGCACCAGGTGTCATTGCAGAAGCAGCCAAACAGTTGGGAGCAGGAGTGATTCATTATTCTACAGATTACGTGTTCAACGGTCATCAAGCGACACCATACACAGAGCAAGACGAACCTGAGCCGCAAAATATCTACGGAAAAACAAAACTCGCTGGTGAAAAGGCAATTCAAGCTGTTGGTGTGCCTCATTTGATTCTAAGAACAAGTTGGGTATATGGCTTAAGAGGTAAAAACTTTTTGCTCACGATGCTAAAATTAGCACGAGAACGTGAAGAGTTAAGAGTTGTAGATGATCAAGTGGGAGCACCAACTTGGAGCCGAATGATTGCTGAATCTACAGCACAAATTCTCTCTCAAGGAACACAGGATTTAATTGGTTTTTTGAACAATAATAGTGGAATATATCATCTGAGTGCTAGTGGTCAGACAAGTTGGTATGGCTTTGCAAAAGCGATTTTTGAATTTGACTCCAAACGCAGTGAGCACAAGCTAAAGAACTTGCTAGCAATCCCTTCAGAGCAATATCCAACGCCAGCAACTCGACCAGCTTATTCGTCGTTAGATACTCACAAAATCTCTCGTACATTTGGGTTAGCTTTACCTAGCTGGCAAAGAAATTTAGAGTTGGTGCTTGGTTCGTAGGTTTTTAAGAAATTTGATAATTAGCGCTATTGCCTGTTCTACATTGCTGTTCGAGAACTACCAGAAATTTTATGCAAAATGTATTGTAAAGATTAGATGAAGACGTAAAAAAGATACAAATACTTCCTGATATTAGGGTGTGTGTAAAGAAGTAATAAGAGGAATAACAACAGTGTTTTCTCTGAATTTTCAAATCATTCTTTTGGCTGCAACCACGCATTGTTTCGATTAATGCAATATACAGGTAAGTAGATGAACACAAAAGAACTCACAATCGAGGCAGGTCGGGCAGAGAAACAGTACTGGAAAGACCTGTGGACATACCGGGAACTGTTCTACTTTCTTGCATGGCGTGACATTTTAGTGCGCTACAAGCAAACGGCGATCGGACTCGCTTGGGCACTAATCCGACCGTTTTTGACAATGGTTGTGTTCACAGTTGTATTTGGCAATATAGCTAAGCTTCCATCTGAGGGTGATGCACCTTACCCAATTTTGGTATATTCAGCGCTGTTGCCTTGGCAGTTTTTTTCTGGTGCGCTGACTGAGTGCAGCAACAGCTTAATTAATAACGCCAACCTGGTTTCCAAAGTCTACTTTCCCCGGTTGATTGTGCCGACGAGTGCAGTGATTGTCAGCTTCGTGGACTTTTTGGTTTCTGGGATGATTTTACTGGCACTGATGGCATGGTATAACTTTGTGCCAGACTGGCGCATTCTAACTCTGCCAATATTTATTTTGATTGCGTTTGCAGCGTCAATTGGAGCAGGGTTGTGGTTAGCAGCATTGAACGTGAAGTATCGAGATTTTCGCTTCATTGTGCCGTTTATTGTTCAGTTTGGGCTTTATGTTTCACCTGTGGGGTTTAGCAGCAAGGTTATTGCTCAACGGTTTTCGGAACAGTTGTTGCTGCTGTATTCGCTCAACCCAATGGTAGGAGTGATCGACGGTTTCCGCTGGGCGATTTTGGGTGGAGAGTCGCAGATATATTTACCAGGGTTTGCGCTGTCTGTTGCTTTTGTGGTGGTGCTGCTGTGGAGCGGAATCTGGTATTTCCGCAAAACGGAACGCAAGTTTGCTGACGTAATTTAGCAAGGAGTGGATGACGTGTCAGATACAGTCATTAGAGTTGAAAATCTCAGTAAAAAGTACGTTCTGAGTCACCAGCAGACAGGGGGGAGTGGTAGCTATAATTCTTTGCGTGACAAGATCACAGATGGGACAAAGTCTCTTGGTAAGAAATTACTGAAACCTGCTCACAAGACATCTAAGCCTACCCGTGAAGAGTTTTGGGCGTTGAAGGATGTTTCGTTTGAAATCAAGCAGGGCGACAGGGTTGGTATCATAGGTCGCAACGGTGCAGGAAAATCGACTTTATTGAAGATTTTAAGCCGGATTGTGGAGCCGACCAATGGAAAGATATCGATTAAAGGACGGATAGCAAGTCTGTTGGAAGTAGGCACAGGTTTTCACCCAGAGTTAACCGGTCGAGAGAATGTCTTTCTCAATGGCGCAATTCTGGGCATGAGCAAGGAGGACATTAAACGCAACTTTGATCAGATTGTGGCGTTTGCAGAAGTAGAAAAATTTTTGGATACGCCAGTGAAACGGTATTCATCAGGTATGTATGTGCGTTTGGCATTTGCTGTTGCTGCCCATTTAGAGCCAGAGGTTTTGATCCTAGATGAAGTGTTAGCAGTAGGAGATAGCGAGTTTCGGAAAAAATGTATGCAAAAAATGAGAGATATCTCGGAGAAAGAAGGTAGAACAGTTCTATTTGTTAGCCACGACTTGGGTGCAATAAAAACATATTGTAATAAGGGAATAATGCTTCAGCGTGGTCAACTTTACAGTGAAGGAGACATTGATAATGTTACAAGCGCTTATTTATCAGCAGCTAAAACTTCAAATTTCCGATCAGTAATGCGCTCAAATTGCGGCAGATTTGAACTAAAACGTCCTTTCTGGGTAAATGATAAAGGTGAAGAGGTTTATGAGTATGCATGGGGAGAAAGCTATAGATTAAGGTTTGAATTCCATTTTTTTGAGAAGGTAAGTAGAATCAACCCTGGTTTCTTTTTAGTAGATGATGAAGGTAGAAAAGTGTTCACTTCACATCTCCTAGATGATCAACAGTTCAAATTTACAAAGCCTTTATCAGGAAAAGTAATAATTGATACGGATTTTAATATGCCATCATTGGCTCCTGGTGAGTATCAAATTGTTTTTGGTATTAGGAATGAGTCTGAACATGATGCTATCTTCTTTGATGATGAGTTGATACCGTTAAAAATTGTCTATTTAGAACCACCTAAAAACGGTACAGGGGGAATGCTTTGGCATACAAGTAAGTGGTTATTGGTAGATGAAAAATTAACTGTATAATCTTAAGGTATTTTTTACATTTTCTCTTCAAATGAAGTGTCAAATATATACATTTCTTCAAGATTTACACAATAATTGCAAATCCAAAAGTATGGTAAATAATTATATGAATAAAAATCTAGCCACAATTAGGACAATTTTTCAAAAAAATAGTCACATATTTCTATGCTGGCTATTTGAAAAATATCCTGTGTTTGTGATTAAAATACTCTATTTACTTAACAAGCGCCACCTGGTTAGGATCTGGGATCCTTGGATTTTGAAAAATAGTGACGAATATATATTATTTAGCTTAGCTAGTTTAGCATTTTATGAACCATTTTGGTCAGAGGGAATAATTCTACAGTATGTTTCCAAAGACTTGAAGAGATGGTCCTTGAAGGATTACGCTTTGAAGCCAGATAAGTGTGAATGGCGAAATGGTAGGATGTTAGCTGGTTCTTGCGTTCAGGAAAATGATAAGTTTTATCTATTTTACTCTGCATCGCCTAAAGCTCCAAATCTGCTAATGGAAACTATTGGTCTTGCTGTTTCACAAGATTGCCATAATTGGCATAGGCATAAAAGTTCGGAAGCTTTAATAGTTCCAGATAATAATATTTACGGAAGTTGTACAACTTTTGGTTGCCTTCTTGAGCATCGTCAGTGTCGAGATCCATATATCTTTAAATGTCATCTTACTAACCAGTACTATCTCATTTTTTCAGCCGTAGTTTCCAAGGATCATCCACTTTATCGTGGTTGTGTAGGTCTTGCAGTATCTCAATCTATCGAAGGACCTTATAAATTCCTTCAACCATTGCTCTATCCTCAACTTAATGAACTTGATGAAGGCATTTTTTATGAACTTGAAAGACCTCAAATAATATTTAAAGATGGAAAATACTATCTTTTCTTCTCTACATGGATTCATACTATAAACCCAAAAGCAATAAACTACTACAGCCATTTAGATTTAAGCGATTCATGCATTTATTGCTATACTTCTGACAGAATTGAAGGACCTTTTATGCCTTCCTCAGAATTCCTTTTTGTGCCTGGTAGTGAAAAAACTGGTTTATACGGAACAAATTTTATTCAAGATGAAGAAGGCAGATGGTTTGCTTATGGATGGTATCCAGAATCTTTTACATATGAAGTAAGTAGCAAATTTCCAGTTATTTGGGATATGGAAGTTCCCAGAATTATAGTATCTGGTGAAAATTAGTTAGTATTTGTGAATGTCTATCCAATAATTATTATGATGCAGTTAAAACCATTCCAAAAATTAGAATATCCTCAAATTTATCCTGTACCTGAAGAAGTTCACAGACCGTTCTGGTCTATAATGATTCCCACTTACAATTGCGCTAATTATCTTGCTCAAACTCTTGAGAGTGTTTTATCTCAAGATTTAGGACCAGAGCATATGCAAATTGAGGTCATCGATGATTGCTCAACCAAAGATGACCCAGAAGTAGTAGTCAAAGAAATTGGTAAAGGACGGGTATCTTTCTATCGTCAACCTCAAAATGTAGGTGCAATTCGTAATTTCAACACCTGTATTCAGCGTAGTTTAGGTCAATTTGTCCACATACTGCATGGTGATGATTTCGTTGCACCAAATTTTTACTCATCCTACGAAAGTCTCATACAATCGCATCCGGATGTAACCTTAATTATTAGCCCAGCAATTTTTGTAAATGAAAAAAATGAGCAGATCCGCATTGAGCCGCTACTCTCCAATATAGACGGAGTTGTAGTAGACTTTCCAAGAATAGAGGCTGTTAGAAATGTAATTCAAACACCTACTGCGGTTGTACCTCGCAAGGTTTATGAGAAGATTGGTGGCTTCTATGAACCACGTTACCATACTGCTGATTGGGAAATGTGGTTTAGAGCAGGTATGTATGGCAAGGTGGTAACTCTAGATAGGCAAGTCGCTTATTATCGGATTCATTCAGGAAGTGATACGAGTCGTCTAATCCTCACTGGTAACAATATTCAAGAGTGCAAGCATGCAATTGATATGTGTATGCGTCAGTTGCCAGAGAAACTTCGAGAGGAACTTAATGATAATAAATATTCCGACATTACAGAGCTAGCTCGTTTCTTACACTTAGATTTAGCAAATAAAAAATTGTGGAAAAGTAGTTTAATTCATGCAGGCTGGAGCCTAAGGCTGGAGCCTAGTAAATCTTCTCTTAAAGTTTATTTAATTGCCTTAGCTCGATATGTGTTATACGGAGCTTTAAATTTTGATATGAAATTCCTCAAACTTAAACAAAATATATCTGATGCTAACTAAATGAGTTTAAACAACATATTCATGCTCTCTACACTACGGTCTCTACAGTACAGTTAGCTCAAGCATTGCGTTACAGAAAACATATTGGAGGAGTAATATGGTTTTCGCTCCAGCTCTAACACTTTCAACCACGACCTCAATCACTTCTGAGAATAACCGTCTTTGTCTGATTTCTGGCTCAGCCAATCTCCCACTATCTCAGGAAGTGGCTCAATATCTTGGCATGGAACTGACTCCTACAGTCTGTAAACGGTTTGCTGATGGAGAGATTTATATCCAAATTATGGAATCAATCCGAGGTTGCGACGTATATCTGATTCAACCCACTAGTCGTCCAGTCAACGATCATCTTATGGAATTGATGATCATGATTGATGCCTGTCGTCGCGCCTCTGCAAGGCAAATCACAGCAGTGTTGCCCTACTCTGGGTACGCCAGAGCAGATCGTAAGACAGCTGGACGGGAATCGATTACGGCTAAACTAGTAGCAAACCTAATCACCAAAGCGGGTGCTGATCGCGTTCTGGCGATGGATCTGCACTCTGCTCAAGTTCAAGGCTTCTTCGACGTTCCACTAGATCATGTCTACGGCTCTCCTATCCTGCTAGATTATCTGCAAAGCAAGCAACTTTCTGATATCGTTGTCGTTTCTCCTGATGTGGGCGGAGTAGGGCGGGCACGAGCATTCGCCAAGCAACTCAACGATGCACCGCTTGCCATTGTCGATAAGCGTCGCCAGGTACACAATGTTGCTGAAGTTATGAATCTCATTGGTGAGGTGCAAGGTAAAACGGCTGTTCTTGTGGACGACATGATAGACACAGCAGGTACTATAACTGAAGCGGCAAAACTACTTCGCAAGGAAGGTGCACGGCAAGTTTATGCTTGTGCAACCCATGCAGTCTTCTCACCTCCTGCCCATGAACGTCTATCAAGCGGTTACTTTGAAGAAGTTATCGTTACAAATACCATTCCCCTTGTGCAGGAGAACCGCTTTCCACAATTGACAGTCTTATCTGTCGCTAATCTCATCGGTGAGACAATATTCCGCATTCACAAAGAAAGTTCTGTTAGCAGTATGTTTCACAATTAAATTACAAATTTTCATACATACACTCAGTTTCACTGACTAAAACTGTCAAGAAAAAAAGAAAAAAAACCTTGCATTTTTCGTTGAAGATCCTAAAAATATCGGTTAAATTCCCATGAAAAAGACAGTTTACTCATTCGACGTATTTGAGACATCTCTAGTTCGGATTTGGGCAAAACCAACAGACTTATTTTGGGAATTGGGAGAACAACTAAGGCAACAAAAACTAATCGAGATATCAGCAGACACTTGGCAGCAGATGCGGATAAAAGCAGAAAGCGCAGCAAGAGTTGCATCTAAAACCGGAGAAGTCACTGTAGAACAAATCTACCAACAATTAGCTGGTTTTTTGAGTTGGTCAACAACTCAAGCGCAACAAGCTATGCACAAAGAAATTGCATTAGAGTTGGCTTCTTTGCGTCCGGTACCCGCCATTCAAAAAAGAATACAAGCATTACAGCAAGCAAATGAGCGGGTCATCTACATATCTGATATGTATTTATCTGAGGAAACGATTCGGACTTTCCTCAAAGAAAATAATGTCTGGACACCAGGTAGCCGTTTGTATGTCTCATCCGAAGTAGGTGTAAGCAAGGCAAATGGTAAATTATTTCAACATTGTCTAGCAAAGGAGTCAGTCAAAGCTTCCCAGTTAAATCATATTGGAGACAACTTCCACTCCGATGTGAAAATGGCAAAAAGACAGGGGGTTAGAGTTGAGCCTATCTCTCAAACCCACCTAAATCGATACGAACAAATTATTGCAAATGACTCCCAGCTACCTTTACCCTTCCGATCGCAGCTAGCTGGAATGAGTAGACTTACTCGGTTACATTCAAAAGAAACTAGTCCAAACAAGCAAATTATCTGGGATACAACAGCCAACGTGATTGCGCCGATGTTGTTTGGCTACGTTTACTGGTGCTTGGTGTCAGCCAAAAAAAGAGGGATTAAAAGACTTTACTTTGTTGCCAGGGATGGACAAATTCTCCACAAAATTGCTCAGGAGATTTGTCGAAATTGGGGATATGAAATTGATTGTCGCTATTTGTATGGTTCGCGGCAAGCTTGGCATGCACCTTCATTGATGCAAGTTGGTGAAGACGAATACACATGGATATTTAATGATACAACTTTTTTGTCAGTGCATTCGGTGTGTGAGCGGGTGAACATCACGCCAGAGCAAATTGAAGATGTGCTGGCACGGTTTGGCTTTGCGAAATTCAAGTGGAATCATAATCTCAGTCGTCAGGAACGTAACCAACTCAAGCTAGCGTTTCGTGAACCGGAGGTAGTGGAGTTGATTGTGGCGACTGCTACTAGCTATCGTGAACAGGCAATTGGTTATTTCCGTCAGGAACAGATGGGTGATGGTTTGCCTTTTGCAGTTGTTGATATTGGTTGGACTGGGCGATCGCTGGGTTCTTTTAGTAAAGTACTGAAAAGTGCGGGATTATATCCAGAATCAGGTATGCATGGATTTTACTTTGCTCTGGAAACACGAGTTAAGGCATTTCCTAGCGACCAGTTACTAACTTATTTTTATGATGGAGACAAACCCGTTGGCGATCGCGATCGCATTTGCCAATACAGATGCCTATTCGAGTTGTTTGTCGCCGCAGATCATGGTGGCACAGCCAGATATGAACAACAGGGCGATCAATATACTCCCGTTCTGCGTTATCAAAAAAATCAAGCCGCAATCAACTGGGGACTGTATGTCCTTCAAAATGCCGCTGTTGAATTTGCCAAGCAGTTGACAACCAATTTGAGTGAGCAAGACTGTCCAGTCGAATTATTTATCAGGGCAACTAATGTGTTAATCGAAGAATTTGTTCAAAATCCTTCTTTCCAGGAAGCAAAAGTATTTGGTTCTTTCTTGATGGCTGAAGATCAAGGTGAAAATAAACTTTATGAGCTGGCACCTGCTTACAGTTTGATTGATTGTTTTAGGTTGATACTTCGTGGTAAACAGCCTCATCAGAACGTTTGGTTCCCAGCATCATTTGCAAGAAGTTATCCGATTTTCAGAATATTTATGAATGAAAGAACAATGAACATGACTCATCATCTTAGGGTCATTGGGGGTAAGTTAAGACGCGGCATTTTACTCAAGCGACTCAGTGAGCCTGCTTAATTCTGGCTCCACACCTCAGTACTACTTGAATAGACCTCTCCAAAAATCGATTTTTAGTGCAAGCGCCGTAAAGGTTTCATAGCCATTTTTGCAGAGGTCTAATAGACATAAACACTAAGCCTGTAGTTATTTGATACAAAAAGCTAGTCGGTGAAACCTTCATGCCAAGCCACCTAAATCGATACGAACAACTGATTGCACATGACTCCCAGCTACCTTTGCAATTTCGCTCGCAGCTAGCTGGTGCTAGTAAACTTACCCGCTTGCATTCAAAAGAAACTAGCTCAGACAAGCAAATTATCTGGGATACAACAGCCAACGTGATTGCGCCAATTTTGTTTGGCTTCGTTTACTGGTGCTTGGTGTCAGCCAAAAAAAGAGGAATTGAAAGACTCTACTTTGTTGCTAGAGATGGGCAGATTCTCCACAAGATTGCACAAGTGATTTGTCAGAACTGGGGGTACGATATCGATTGTCGCTACCTGTATGGCTCGCGGCAAGCTTGGCACGCCCCTTCATTGATGGAGATTGGTGAAGCCGAACTGGGTTGGATTTTAGATAGCACGACGTTTTTATCGGTTCATTCGGTTTGTGAGCGGGTGAACCTGACACCAGAGCAAATCGAAGATGTTTTGATTCGGTTTGGGTTCCCTCCATCCAAGTGGAATCTTAATCTTAGTCGTCAAGAACGCAGCCAACTTGAGCAAGCTTTTCGCGATCCACAGGTAATAGAACTGATTCTCTCGACATCTGCTGTCTATCGTGAGAAGGCAATTGGTTATTTCCGTCAGGAAAAATTAGGCGATGGTTTACCTTTTGCCATTGTTGATATCGGCTGGCTTGGACGCGCCCAGCGTTCCTTCAGTCAATTATTGAAAAGCGCTGGACTCTATCCAGAATCGGGAGTTCATGGGTTTTACTTTGCTCTAGAAAAGCAGGCAAAAGCGCTCGGAAGCGATCATTTATTAGCATTCTATAATGTAGAAAAACCAGATCGCCACCATATTTCTAAGTACAGACACTTATTCGAGCTTTTGGTTGCCGCAGATCATGGTGGCACAATGAGATATGAACAATCTGATAATCAGTATGTCCCCATCCTGCGTTATCAGAAAAATGAAAAAGCAATCAACTGGGGGCTATATGTCCTTCAAAATGCTGGTGTTGAGTTTGCACAGCAGCTTACAACAAATCTGAGTGATAGCAATTGTGCAACAGATCAGTTTCTCAGAGCTAGTGATCTATTAATAGAATCTTTTGTTTATGATCCTTCTCCTATAGAGGCAAAAGTATTCGGTTCCTTTTTAATTGCTGACGATCAGGGCGAAAAAGTACTCTATGAACTAGCACCTGCTTACAATTTTGTTAATTGTTTGAAACTGCTGAGTTTTGGTAGTCAACCATTCAAGGGTGTTTGGTTTCCAGCTTCACTTGCCAGAAGTCATCCTCTTTTTAGAATAGTCCTTAATCCAAACATACTTAATGCCACTCATAATCTAAGGGTCATAGTAGGCAGGCTAAAGCGTAGTATAAGAGCGAAAACAGAGACTGAACCGGCCTCGCGCCTAGTGGACACTTGACATGAACATACATAGTCATTGTGACCATTGCAAATACAGGCTAAAAAAAATTTTTTATGAACCAACTTATTTAGGAATTTGAAATTCAAAAAACAGGTGTGATGACGTTGCCAAAAGACTCTCCCCTGAGTCAGTGTATCAGCCGTTTGTAGCTCGAATGCATCAGCATCTGTATCAACCAACTATTGAAGTCTAGACAAATTGGATTAGGGAGGGATATGTGACAGACAAATTTGATCTCAGAGTAAAAAAAATATTGAACCTTCGCGATTGGTCATCCCAAGTGATGTCCACAGCAGGTGGGAACCTGCACAAAAAAAGCATTGAGTGGCTAAATTTTAGTGGTTCTCATACTTTCATTGACAGAAGTAAGAAAAGCGATCGCCTTTTGATTGTACTTGCTGGTTACAAAAGTTTTTTGTATCCGCTGACTCTGACAAGAATTGCTAAGTTTGTTCCACCTGATATTGATGTCTGTATCCTCTCCTCTGGGTTATATTCTGAAGAACTAGCGGAAATGTCAGCAGTTAATGGCTGGTCTTACCTGTACACAAAAACTAACAAAGTTTCACTAGTTCAGAACTTAGCGATCGCCAAGCATACACAAGCCAAGTGGATCTATAAAATAGATGAGGATGTTTTTATATCAGAAAACTTTTTTGAACGACTCCTAGAAGGATATTTATCTGTCAAAAAAGAGGGGTTATATGACCCAGGTTTTTGTGCTCCGCTACTGAATGTTAATGGTTATTCCTACATCAATTTTCTCAAATTTCTCGGTGCTGAGGATGAATACAAAGCTAAATTTGGCGAATTGAAGCATGCAGCTGGTGGCATTAAGGCTTCTGATGATGGAGAAGCAGCCAAGTACTTATGGAAAAAGAGCCTACCATTTGATAAAGTAGCCCATTACATTGCCTCCCAACCTTTCAAATACTCACCATCTCCACATCGTTTCAGCATTGGTGCCATTCTTTTTGAAAAAGAATTTTGGCAAGAAATAGGTGGCTTCAGAACTCCATTAAAACAAGGCGGGCTAGGTATGGATGAAGCATATCTATGTAAAGACTGTATACAACTGTCGAGAGCAATGATTGTTATTCACAACGTGTTTGCTGGACATTTTTCATTTGGACCGCAAACACCTGCAATGAAAGAGTATTTACCAGAAATATACTCTCAACTTTCCTTGGAACCTCAACTTTCCTTGGAACCTCAACTGTCCTTACAAGGGAATGTAAACCATGAAATTTGATTGGTTAATTGTCGGGGCCGGATATTCAGGCTGTGTGCTAGCTGAGCGAATCGCCAATCAACTAGGGCAGAGAGTACTAATTTTAGACCAGCGAGACCACATCGGCGGCAATGCCTACGATTACTACAACGAGCATGGCATCTTAGTACATAAATACGGTCCCCATATCTTCCATACTAAATCCAAAAAAATTTGGGATTACTTATCCCAATTCACCGAGTGGCGACACTATTTTCACCATGTGCTTGGTGTGGTGGAAGGTAAGAAAGTTCCTATCCCATTTAATTTAAATTCACTTTACGCGCTGTTTCCTCCCCGTTACGCCGAAAAACTAGAGGAACAACTCTTAGAACACTTCGGTTTTGGGGTCAAAGTACCGATTCTCAAGTTGCGTGAAAGCGCTAGTGGAGATTTAGAGTTTTTAGCTAACTACATCTACGAGAACGTTTTCTTACGTTACACAACTAAGCAGTGGCAACTCAAACCAGAGGAACTCGATCGCGGTGTGACAGGACGCGTTCCAGTTTACATCAGCCGAGACGATCGCTACTTCCAAGATCCCTACCAAGCGATGCCAAAGTACGGCTATACCGAGATGTTCCGCCGGATGCTGGCTCACCCTAACATCAAGATACTGCTGCAAACGGACTACCGGGAAGTCATTAACGACATCAAATTCAACCGGATGGTTTACACTGGTCCAATTGATACTTTCTTCGACTATATGTATGGCGAGCTACCTTATCGTAGCCTGCGCTTTCAGTTTGACACCTTAGATCAAGAACACTACCAGGAAGTAGGTACAGTTAACTACCCCAACGAATACGACATCACCCGCATCACCGAACAAAAGTATCTATCGGGGCAAACTTCACCCAAAACAACTTTGGTCATGGAGTATCCCCAGGCATACGTACCAGGTAAAAATGACCCTTACTACCCGATTCCGCGTGAGGAAAACCGCGACCGATATGACCTCTACTTGAAAGAGGTGGAGAAACTTAACGGTACAGTTATCTTTGCTGGACGCCTTGCCGAGTATAAATACTACGACATGGATCAGGCAGCGTTACGAGCCTTGAGCTTGTTTGAGAAAGAAGTAGCGCAGTGAGTGAGCAGGTTATGCAGTATTTGCCCACCTACTTACCGCCGTAGCCGATCAATATTAGCCAGAGAGTAAATGTTACTAACCCAGGGCTAAAGCCTCTGAATTTCCACACATCCCACGAGGTTTTATGAAAGATTTACAAACTAACAAGCTGCAACCGATCGCACTACCTCTACTTCCTGAAAATCCATTGGTTTCAGTGTTGATTTCAAACTACAACTACGCCAGATACATTGGTGAAACTTTAGAAAGCGTACTTTGCCAAACCTACCCACATTTTGAAGCTATAGTTTGTGATGATGGCTCTAGTGATAACTCCTGTGAAGTTATCGAAACCTATGTTCAAAAAGACCCCAGAATTAAATTAATCCGTAAGCAGAATGGAGGTATCGCCTCTGGTTTAAATGCAGCATATCAACAAAGCAAAGGAGAAATCGTTTGTATCCTAGATGCAGATGATCTATGGATGCCTACAAAGTTGCAAAGGGTAGTAGAAAAACTGAAATCTCAATCCAAGTGCGGTTTTGTGATTCATAACGTCATTCAAATTGATGGGCAGGGGAAAAATATAAAACCAACGCCTATGATGAAGCAGTTAGCTTCAGGCTGGATGGCACCAGATGTCTTAGAAAATGGTGGTTTCATTGAAAATATTCCTCCTGCTTCTGCACTCAGTATTCGCAGGGAAATAGCTAGTCTGATATTTCCGATAAATGAAGCAATGAAGCGCCATGTAGATGGTCTGATCATTTTTCTGGCTTTACTTGTGACGGAAGTCAGGGCTGTGCCAGAAGTGTTAAACAAGTTTCGTTTACATGGAGCAAATACTACAAGTCTAGCATCCATAACGGTAGACAGTATGGAGCGATCGCTCTCTGCCCTAGAGCATATCCATCAGGAACAAAAACAGCTTCTGAAAAAGGTTTATGGTACGGAAATTGCAGACAAATTAAGGGATTTGCGGTATAGCTTAGCAATTTGCCAGTATCGCTACTTGCTTGCCCGCCTTAAAGGTATCTCACGCAAACAACGCCGAGAAGTACACCAGCATTTGATCTCACACCCACAGTTTAGTACTGAATTTAGCTGGTTCAAACCTCAAAGGTGGCTATTCCAATGGAATTTACCAGATGCGCTTTTTACACTGTTGTTTAATCAGGTGTATGGAGTCAGTCCCCTGAAGCAATTTGTCAAGTCCCTATTTGCAAGAAAACCAGCTATGCATTCTGCAAAACTGCTAAGCGAGTAAAAAGTCGGGTAATTATTTTTAAAAAAAGAATTAAGTATGCAAGAGCTGCAAGATAAGAAACTTCAACCCATAGACCTTTCGCCACTTTCAGATGCACCGTTGGTTTCAGTGTTGATTGCTAACTACAACTACGCCAGATACATCAGCGAAACTCTCGAAAGCGTACTTTGCCAAACTTATCCCAATTATGAAATCATAGTTTGTGATGATGGCTCTACCGATAACTCTTGTGAAGTCATCGAAAACTATACTCAAAAAGATTCCCGAATCAAGCTAGTACGAAAACCAAATGGTGGTGTAGCTACCGCCTTAAATGCAGCATACCGGGAAAGCAAAGGTCAAATCATTTGCCTATTGGATGCAGATGATGTCTGGATTGATAACAAGCTGCAAAAGACTCTGGAGGTTTTTCGGTCAGATCCTCAGTGTGGCTTTGCTATTCACAATGTTATTCAGATTGATTTCCAAGGGAACTTCATAAAACCTACCGCGATGTTCCAGCGTTTAGCTTCAGGCTGGCTGGGGCCGTCTGCTTTGGTAAATGGTGGATTAGTTGACAATATACCTCCAGCTTCTGCACTGAGTGTCCGACGCGAAGTAGCTGAGTTAATATTTCCACTCAATGAAGCATTTAAGCGCAATGCAGACAGTCTTATATTCCGTTTCGCTCCATTAATCACAGCGATTGGGGCAGCACCAGAGGTACTAAGTAAGTTTCGCTTGCATGGAGCAAACACAACAAGTCTAGTGAGCGTGACACCAGATTTTTTGGAGAAAGATTTAGTTATTATGGAGCGGGTTCACCAAGAACAGAAACTGTTTGTAACAAATGTTTATGGTGCAGCGATCGCACAAAAGTTAACCGATTTAAAATTCAGCGTGCTAGTGTCCAACTCTCGCTACTTGCATGCCCGTCTGACAAACAAATCCAAAATAGAGAGAAAAGAAATTCATCAGCACCTAGTTGCTAACCCGCGATTTCACACCCACTTTAACTCTTTACCTCAAAAGTGGCTGGTGCAATGGGGTGAATATCTACCAAACGCACTTTTTGCAGCCTTTTTTAACCTAGTGTATGGATCAAGCCAACTTAAGAGTTTTGCGAGATGGTTATTTAGGCGAAAGCTAACTGCAAGTTTTATACGTGGTTAATCCACCGTCACACATCTAATGTTCTCTTAGCAAAAAGGGATATATCAAATGCTCAAATTAAATCTTGGTTGTGGTTCTCATATTCCAAGTGGCTGGGTAAATGTAGACTATGCACTAGGTGCTTGGATCGCAAAGCTACCAGTCTTTTCTATAATCAATAAAAAATTCAAAATTATCAACTTTGACTGGTCAGATAAAATTTTTATGCACGACCTGAGGAAGAAATTTCCTTGGGAAGATAATTCAGTCGATGTAGTTTATAGCTCTCATACTCTGGAGCATCTATCTAAAACCGAAGGACAACATTTCTTAAAAGAATGCCACCGTGTCTTAAAGCCTAATGGCATTATTCGGATTATCGTGCCAGACTTGAGAGCTATTGTCAACAAGTATACGCAAGGTGAAATCGCTGCCGACGAAATGCTTGATGAACTTTATGTGAGCTATGATTCTCCTCGTGATGGGGCGCTAAAGCGGAAACTAGCACCATTTATTCGATTTCCTCATAAGTGTATGTATGACACTCCAGCGTTACTACGGATTATGTCTGAAATTGGCTTTGAGGTTGCTAGCAGACAGGCTTTTGAAAGTGAGATAGAGGATGTGCGAGCAATTGAACGCTCTAGTCGAACTGATGAAGCTGTCATTATTGAAGGGAAAAAAATATCTGCACCCCGCTACAAGCCAGTTAATTCTGTGCAGTCAGACCCTTTGGTAGGTCAGCGTTCATAACAGGAGAGAAGCTATAATGACCAGCTCATCCCTACGCATACTGTTTGTCAGCCACGCCTATGTTGTTGGTGTGAACCAGGGAAAGCTTGAGGCGCTCGCCCGAACTGGCAAAGCACAAGTCGGTTTGCTTGCTCCTAGCAACTGGAAAGCATTGGAGTGGAATCGCCTACTTCCACTAGAGACACCCTACCCCAATATCAAAACTTATTCAGCACCTGTCCTTTTTCCAGGTCGAGGCGGCGCTCATATTTACGCGCCTTGGAAAATTTGGCAAGTACTCAACGACTTTCGACCAGACGTGGTACAGGTAGAGGAAGAAGTTTTTTCTATTTGTGCGCTTGAGCTAGCAATTTGGAGCCGACTCACCAAGACACCCTTAGTCGTGTTTGGTTGGGAAAACATGGATCGACAACTTCCGCTTCCGCGCCGTTGGCTGCGCCAATTTGTCATGAGTACGGCAAAGCTGATGATTGCTGGCAATCGTGATGGAGCGGAGTTGCTGCCTCAATGGGGTTACACTGGGTTAGTGGAAGTCATGCCTCAGATGGGAGTAGACACTCAATTGTTTACTGCGGATAGGCGATCGCCATCGCACCAGCACAAAGATAAATTTCACATTGGTTTCCTGGGGCGGTTAGTACCTGAAAAAGGCGTTGATGTCATATTTGCAGCTGTCCGCCAACTCCAACAGCAAGGACTCAACTGCCAAATCATCCTTTGTGGCTCTGGTTCTTTTGAAGAGGCTCTCAAACAAGAGGCGCTTCTTCATCAAATTGCCGATCTGGTTACTTGGCAAGGAGCAGTACCCCACGACAAAGCCCCAGAAGAAATCAGCAAATTTGATGTCCTAGTTTTGCCCTCACGAACTTCCCCAACTTGGAAAGAGCAGTTTGGTCATGTGCTAATTGAAGCAATGGCAATGGGTGTGCCAGTCATTGGTTCTAATTCTGGCGAAATTCCCAACGTGATTGGGCGACCCGATTTAGTCTTTCCAGAAGGAGATGCTCAGGGACTAGCGGCAATATTGGAGCGCATGATCCGCGATCAACAGTGGTGCGAAGAAACTGGACGCTATGGCATGACCAGAGTGTATCAGCATTACACGCACGAACGGATTGCAGAGCGGTTGCTTAACCTATGGCAAAAATTACTGGAGCCAAACAATGCGGCATATGCGATGAGACATGAAAAGCTCATATAGCAGTGTCTTAAATCTAGCTTTGATGATGTTTTGAGGGTAAAAGATTACCAATGCGTGTAGTGATTGCGCGGATGATGCCTGAACCTAGCATGGATGTCTATGCCGATAACATAATTTCAGGACTGCGATCTGTCCGACCAAACTGGGAGATTGTTGATCTCAAACCGCAACCTGTTGACAGAAAAAGTCGTTCTCTGTTACTCAGAGTTTGGAAATACTACGAACGTTTCTGGCGCTTTCCTCAACAAGTGCAGCAGCAAGTTGCAGATATTTTTCATATCATCGACCCCAGCGAGGCGCACATCACTTATTGGTTAAAAAAGAAAAATAAAGCTGTTGTCGTCACCTGTCACGATCTCGTCAACTTTTACTCTCACGATAATCTTCAAGGTTCAGTGGAACTGCCCTTCCTCAGTCGTGGTATGTGGATACATGCTGTCAAAGGTATGAAGTACGCCGATCATGTCGTCGCTGTTTCTTCTGCAACAGCCAAAGATACGACTCAAATAATGGATATTGAACCTGCACGTATTTCTGTAATACCTAATGCAGTTGAAGCAGCATTTCAACCATTACCCAAAGAACAAGCTAAGTCTTTACGGCAAAAATATGGAATTTCACCAGAAACAGTTTGTTTACTAAATGTAGGCTCCAATCATCCGCGTAAAAATCTCTCTACCATTCTCAAAGTCATAGAAACTTTGCAGCAGCGAGGCTTATCTATCCACTTGTGGAAAGTGGGTGCAGACTTTACAGATGAACAAAAAATATTCATCAAAACTCAAGGGCTAGAAAATCATATCAGCTACTTAGGCAAGCCAGATAAATCTACCTTAATTCAAATTTATAACGCCGCCGATATGTTAATAGCACCTTCACTCCATGAGGGATTTGGCATAACCCTGCTAGAGGCAATGGCTTGCGGAATTCCAGTTATTACCTCGAAGGTTTCAGCCATGCCTGAAGTAGTAGGAGAAGCGGGAGTATTAGTTGATCCAAACGACTATCAAGCAATTGCAGATGCAGTGTGTCATCTTCACAATCATCCTGATTATTATCAGGAATTAGTCAACAAGGGACTTGCAAGAGCTAAACTGTTTACCTGGGAAAAAGCAGGAGAACAAATTGCTGAAATTTATGAGAAAGTTCAGGCTTGTAAGGAATTTAAAGGAATTGCTAAAACTTAATCGTAAAAAAATTTTGCACTAGTGTTTTTATAGTAAAACTTAATTTTTTCGTTGTTCAATCTATTCTAAAGAGGCGCTCTAGATATGAAAATTCTGATGTCCGCCTACTCGTGTGAACCAGGTAAAGGATCTGAGCGCGGCGTGGGCTGGAATGTTGTTCGGGAAGTCGCTAAATATCACGAAGTTTGGGTTTTAACTCGATTTGACGAAAGTGGGGAAGCAATTGAAGCCGAGCTAGCTCGCAACCCAGTGCCTAACTTACACTTCGTATATTTCAATCTTCCCATATTCGGTAGCCTCTGGCGCTGGGGGTCAAGCGGTGCGATGCAAATCCACTACTATCTTTGGCAGATCCAAGCATACTTTGTAGCCCGCCGTCTACATCGTGAAATCGGCTTTGAAGTTGCACAGCACGTTACTTTTGTCAAGTATTCAAATCCTAGCTTTCTTTCACTGCTGCCAGTTCCTTTTGTGTGGGGACCTGTTGGTGGCGGCGAATCTGCGCCAAAAGAGTTTTGGCGAGATTTTAGCTGGCGTGCAAAGACTTACGAAATTATGAGGGACTTTGTTCGCTTTTTAGGGGAACTTGATCCGTTTGTGCATCTGACTGCTAAAAAAAGTGCTGTCGTTAGCGCTACAACTGAGGATACGGCTAAGCGACTGTACAAAATGGGTGTCAGTAATGTGGAGGTTTTATCTGCGATAGGGCTGACGAAGGAAGAAATAGCCAATCTTGCTGAGTACGGGATGCCAGACGCTTTGCCAGTAAGGTTTATTAGCATCGGTAGACTGTTGCATTGGAAAGGGTTTCATCTGGGACTGCGTGCCTTCGCCCAGGCAAACCTGCCTAATGCCGAGTACTGGATTTTGGGAGACGGTTCGGAACGCGATCGCCTTCACACTCTTGCCCAAGATTTAGGAATTGCTCAACAGGTAAAGTTCTGGGGCGAGTTACCCCGTGAGGAGACTTTGGCAAAGCTAGGCGAGTGCCATGTGCTAGTTCATCCCAGTTTACACGATTCTGGGGGGTTGGTGTGTATGGAGGCAATGGCAACAGGGCGTCCGGTCATTTGTCTGGACTTGGGAGGACCAGCTTTGCAGGTTACTGAGGAAACTGGCTTCAAAATTTCTGCAAATCATCCGGATCAGGCAGTCGATGACTTGTCTAAAGCAATGATTAGTGTCGCTAAAGACCCAGAACTACGCCTACGTATGGGTCAAGCCGGACAGAAGTTAACAACAGAGGCTTTTAGTTGGCAAGTTAAGGGAGAACGTTTGGCTGAGGTTTATGAAGAAATCGTAGCCCAGAAAGAAAAAATAACGAAGCAGCCTGAATTGCGATTGCGCGGAACGCAGACGCCAAAGGCGTATCGCTAAGTACATTCAAATTTTAAAAATAACGCCCTAATATGCATATCCTAATTGCTGCTTTACACAGACCTACAAAACCGACTGGCGTTTGCAGACACGCTGTAAATCTTGCTCAATGTCTTGTTGATACCGACCAAGTAACCAAAGTTACTTTAGTTGTAGGAGCATGGCAAAAAGATTACTTTGAAAAAACTTTTAATCTGTCTTCACAAAAAATTAATTTCATGAGCGTAGACATTAAAAATAGCTCAGTTTCAAGAAATCTCTGGTTTTTATTTGGTTTACCAAAACTCGCCAAACAACTCCATTCTAATATTGTCCATCTTTCATTTCCACTTCCATTTCTTCGCTCACTTTTTCCCTGTCCAGTCGTTACGACTATTCATGACCTATATCCCTATGAATGCCCAGAGAACTTTGGCTACCCAAATGTTATCTTTAATCAGTTATTTTTGAAACAGTGCATTAACAATAGCGATGGACTTTCTTGCGTTTCCAAACAAACACTGGAATTCCTAAAAAATTATTTTCCCCACATTGAGCAACGAAAAAAAACTACTGTAGTTTATAACTATGTAGATTTTAGTCAGATTAAACCAAGAGTACCCAAGAATATAGAAAGTAGTCTTAATACTCCTTTCTTACTTGCCGTTGCTCAGCATCGTAAGAACAAAAATTTAGATATCTTAATACAGGCATATTCTCTGTTGTTAAAAAATAATCGGCTAAAAGATTCAACTAAGCTGATTCTCGTTGGTAGTTCTGGACCGGAAACAGAAAACATTTGTGATCAAATCCAAACACTTTCTCTACAAGAGCGTGTACTCATGCTTTCATCAATAGATGATGATGAACTGTGTTGGCTGTATCAAAACTGTGAACTATTAGTAGTGCCTTCTTCTACAGAGGGTTTTTGCCTACCATTAGCTGAAGCACTATATCTTTCATGTAAAGTAGTTTGCTCAGATATTCCTATCTTTAGAGAAATAGGTTCCTCTAATTGCACTTATTTTGAACTACAAGGCGATAGCGTCGAAAATCTTTCGCAAGCAATTCTTCAATGCCTAGCTCAGCCTGATTATGATTATAAATCTCAGGATTATTCTTTTTCTAAATCAAATAGTGCATATCAATATATCAACTTTTACTCCACATTAATATAATTGTAATTACTAGAGTGAACTAGAAATTCACTTGTAGGATAAACTGTATAAATACTCATAAAGATATTTTTTGAAAGAATGTAAATCTAATAATGTTCAATACAAATAACTCTATCAATCAACATGTTTTTAAACCAAAAAAGCAAGTATATATTACTAGCTTATGGCTCATAATTATAGCTTTTATAAGTATTTTTTACCCACGTATTATTAGTGCAGCAGGTGTCCCGAAAATCATCAATTTTGCACACTTTTTGTTGGTTCCATTTGCTCTCATAGTTGCGATAACCAAGACCCGAACCAAGGATAGCAAGCAAATAGCAACTACATGGGAAATTATAACTGCGTGTTTTATCTTTCTTGGGGTCATGCTTGCCAGTGCACTTTTGAATAAGGCAGGTGCGATTAATGTATTCTTGGATTTTATGATACTTTGTGAGCCTTTTTTGATGCTGCTGACGATAGTTTGTATACCTCTAACGCCAGCAAGTTTTCAAAAGTTGAGAGCTTGGCTGCTAGGTTCTGCCCTAATTAACCTATTAGTGGCTTTAATTCAGAAACCTCTTATAGAGATGGGTAAGATTAGTGTTGCCCAATACACTCCGCAAGACGCTGTTCAAGGTGTTTTTTATTTGTCAGGCGCTGGCAATTATATATCTTGCTCCGTTTCATTAGCTGTTGGTTTGTATTATCTGCTGAATGCTAAGACTGTTTCTATTTGGCTTCGAGCATTTTGGTTACTCCTTGCGTTTTGGCAATTATTAATTTCTGACTCCAAACAGGTGTTAATTGTATTTGTGGTAGCCTGGATGCTTTTATTATTTTTTAAATACAATGATTTTGGCAAAGCACTAATGTATATAATAATCTTTATTTTATTTCTTATAACTTTTTATTGGTGCGTGCAAAACCTAGAAATAGAGGGATTGCAGGCATTTAAATATTGGTTTAGCAGAACAGAACTTTACGGTCCTGATGGTGAGGCTGTTAGGACTAAAATGGCAGCGGTTCCCATGATTGTTTCTTACTATAAGTCACCCTTAAATTGGTTGTTCGGTCTTGGACCAGGTCATACCGTGGGGCGGTTAGGAGGGTGGTTTTTCCGCGATTATTGGAGTCTACTGGGTCCGTTAGGGGCTACAACTCATCCTGTGAGTACAGAAGTCTGGGATAAAGTGTATGCAAGTTGGCTTGCCAAGGAGTCTTCAATGTTTATGCCTTTATTTAGCTGGCTTGGCGTCTGGGGAGACTTAGGGTTTTTAGGTCTAGGGGCTTATCTGTATCTTGGCTATGTCTTATGGTCTCGTGTTTGTGTGGATGATTTTTGCAAATTTTTGACGCTGACTCTGTTTGTCTTTGGTCTGATTTTCACTCAGATGGAAGAGGCGGGTCAAACCCTTACTGTGGCTATTTTGATTAGTCTACAATGGCATGAGCGGCGGCTGGCTCGACAAGCACATCAGCACCCCTTAAACAATGTCTAGAAAGTAGTAGATTTGACAGAAAACTTGACATTAGGGAGTCGAGTGCGAGCGATCGCCCAAACTTATTTCATCCCTTTTTTTCGCGTTACTTGCCCTGAGTACAATGGTAAGGCAACAGAGGGACCACCTCTAGATGGCAAATCACGATGATTCAAATCCTTAGTCACTTTGCCTCTTGTTTCTCTGACAATGACTGGATACTGATTTACACCCGAAGTGCCAACAGAAAAGCTGACAGAAGAATTATTGACAAGGAAGCAAGCCTTTCCAGCAGGGGGAACATATCCTGAGGCGTATATTTCCCCGCCTAGTACTTCGGTGCGACCACCGTTATTTGTTTCAATGGCGGAACCAGGTCCTTCTATTTTGAAACCAAGAATCCACAGATCTCCACCATTGTTTGTGACCTTGGCGTTGTACCCATCTTCAAAGTTCTCTGGGTTAAATTGTCTCACCCAAACTTTTTGAGGAACGTTAATTCTGATAGTTCCAGAATAGTCCTCTATATAAAGCTCGCCAAGTGGTACACCTGATGCTGGCGTTTCATTTTTGTAAGCACCGTATCCCGCAGGAATCCTTTTAAGTACAATATTTCTAGCGGATTTATTGTGCATAAAATAACAACCCGCTGTTTCAGTATTGGTATTAAAAATAGTGCAATCTAGAGCTTCAATGACCAACAAATCACTACCATCAACGACTTCCCATAGCGCTTTTGGCTTACTCTTGTCTCTAAAGTAAGTGTTGTTTTTAGAAAAAAGTATAGTTGCTTCCATACCAACAATTTTCTTGACTGTTGATGGAATCACTAATTTTGTACTTATAAAATAACCAACCCCTGACTTAAAGTAGACAACAGGTTTACCAGAATTTAGTGCTGCTTGGATATTGGAGGTATCATCTCCTCCTGTTGGAGGACCAACAAAAGCCCAATCTGAGAAGTTGTTATTGTAGTAATTTGGTGTTTCTTTTATTTGAAGATTCAAGCTTTTTCGAGTTGAGGAGAACAGTTGTTTTACAGGTAGTGAAGAATACTCGCTCATAGGATTTTCAGTCTTCTCAGACTGTCTCCTTTTTGTTATGCTTACAACTCGGTAACCAGAGGTTTTGACATTTCTTAAGAAAAATTCTGAATTATCACCCACACTATCAATAGCAACTGAATTTTTAGTATTTCCTGAACAAATTAATTCCGAATCTACCATAACTAGAAAACCTGCGCCATCAAGCTTAATGACTGGAATAGTTCCTTCGTTGTAGCTAATTAATCGGCGGACAGCCATAACTTGTCCATTATTATATATACCTGCTATTCGCTGTCCTTCAATTGCGATATTTTCAAAAGTCAATCCATACTCCATCCCAAAAGCATATATCCCGTAATTAAATCCAATTATTATGACATTTTTAATCAAGCATGGACCAGGACCAAAGCGAATCATAGCAAGTCCTGTATCTCCCAACATTTTAGGATCTGAGGATTTGATAGTGACATTTTCTAAAATCCCTTGATTATTTGCAAGATACTCTAACCCTCTTGCACCAATATTACCTATTCCAATATCAATAGTTAAATTCAAAACAGAGTTATTGAATGCTTGATTACCTCCTCCTGCCTGAGGACCGTCTTGAGCAATCGGATTATCACTCCCAGTTTGCAGAACATCTTTTGGGTTCTTTGAGTCAGTAAAACCTGGACAGTTATCTTTCAATTTTATAATAGTATTTTGTTTGTTGTATCCTTGTAAAATTAGGCGGCAGCGCCAAACTCCATTAGTATCTTTTGCAGAAATAGTGTTTGAAACCAAATATGTTCCTTTTGGAAAATACACTATCCTTTTCGTACCAACAGCAGCGCTAATAGCAGATTGAATGGCGACAGTGTCATCTGTCCTTCCATCTCCGCGAGCCCCATAGTCCTTGATGACGTCAATCACTCCAGCATCAGCTGGATAATAAATATTTTCATTAGGAAAATTATTCAAGTTCTTGCGAAACTTATTAAGCTCTCGCTTACCACTAGAATCTTTTTGCGACTGGTTAATTGGGGTTGCCTGGTTATTTCCAGCACAGTTAACAAGCAGTTGTGAGAATGTTAATGTACCTGCACTTAGCAAAAAAAAACGTCGTTTCATCGATTTTAAATTTGATATTTTATATTTTTGCTTTTAAATTAATTAGTACAATAAATCAGAATATACCTTACCCCCCTACACTATATTTGTAGAATTTATCAGCCATAATGTTTGATGCTTTGAACTCACATTAAACTGAGGCATTCCCACTCATTAACCAGTGGAAGAAAGATTGGATGTAAAGAACTTTATCTTGCAAGCGTTCCCTCACCTGAATATGGTAGAGAGTTCTACCCAGAAATCTATCGGAAGTCCTGACTTGATCAAAAAGTTGATTGTATACTCGGGGGGCGATCGCACTTACCATCGGTTCAGCTTTTACCTGCTGCCAAATTTCTGTAGGCAAGACAACTCCTAAAAGATCATGTGCCAAGAAAAGCCCTAAAAACAGTATCCGTCTACACCCAAAAGTGCTAGCTTGTTTGAAGACTTTTTCCCAATTTAGATCTGGGTGTTTGTGAAGGAGTGTAGCAATATCGCACAGCCATGACAGCCTTTCCCACATATGTCTAGACCCATGTACGCATAAAATTGGTAGCCAGTCTTCTAGGGGCAGGTAGGATATAGTTGTGCCAGCCAATGAGAATGGTTCCAAGTCTTGCCACAAGTGTTTAGGTTCGATGGGAGTGATGTACTTTGGTGCAATTCGCCAATGAATTTCTAAAAAAATTCCTTTGTCATCGTGAATAAAGTCATAGGTATGCTCAGTTTTAGCTTGCAGATAAGCAATTTCTTCTGCATGAGTCATTTCAACATTGGGTCGATATCCTTGATCAAGCAGCAATTTCTTGACTGCAAAAATATCTTGCACTTCGACAATAATATCTAAATCACCGAATTGCCGTAGAGCTACATCACCGTATATTAAGGTAGCTAAAACTGGCCCTTTATAAGGTACTGCTATAATCCCTTGCTCCTTCAAAAGTTCTAGGAGTTTTATGAGTTCTCCAGTCAAAAACAAGTTACGCCCAGCGATCGCACCGAAAAGACTACGTAGCTGGTTCAAAGCGGAGTCGGGCAAAGCTTTTGGGCAGATAGCATTGAGGCGGGTATACACTAAGGGTATGACACCGTGTCCATGTGCTATTTGGATTAAGTATTGCCAGTCAATGTTTTCTTTAACCAAGGATTTGATGCGTTCGCTAATAGCATCATCAACCTGTGGGCGGACGCAACAAAGAAGTAGCTCTATTTCGGGGCGAATATTTGTCTCGAAATTCCTGATATATGGTCTTGGTAAAGTTTGCATTTTCATTAATAAGTTGTAATAGGTGTATCTTATTTTTGGCTTTTCAATATTTGCGTATAAGCTTGCTTAAGGGTAAAGATAGGAGCATAATTTTGAATTAGCGATCATCCAATTTAATTAGCAAACCCTCGGCGTACAACTGATCTATAAAAATATCCACATCAGAGCGTAGCGTGGTTTCATTAATGTCGTAGATTCTCAATAACACTTTGATGATCTGTTCCAAATTGCCGTGCTCAACAATAGCTAACCAAATATCGGCAGCCAAATCAGTCAGTCCAAAGCTTTGCTGTGTTTCAAGGTTGCCAATCACAATTTGCTCCCCATACTGACCAAAGACAACCTGTGCCGCAGGCTTGAGGGATCCGGTTGCCCCAGGCTGAATTTGCACATTCAGAAGCTTGGAAGCACCCTTAAATTGATTTTTCAAGCAAACGTCTTTTGGAAGAAGCAACCAGGAACCTTCGATTTTTTCCGTAATAGAGTTCCAAAAAAAGCGATCTGGCTCATTCCAACTGAAACACACATGGTCAGTTTTTCCAACCCAATAGCGGAAACCGCTAAGGTTGAAGAGCGAGTGTTTCTGCCAAGCTTGGTAATCATCGCCCAATTCTTCAGGTGCGTAGTCATAAACATCGTGTGCACTCACACAAGCAAGGACGTGAGGTTCACAAGTTATGATGCGCGAACGCAACTCAGGATGAGAGTACAGATGGGCAAAAATGATCTTCTGCTGCGAGTGGGATTGCACAAAGCCGTAGAATCGCGATCCTGTATACACGCAGTCATCCACTACTACCCAAGGTACATCCGGCGATTTCGGTGGCTGTAATTGCTCGCTCGTGAGTCCTAAACAATAAGCCAGCATACCCAGTACAATCAGTCCCCCGCGAGGAATGCCGGTGAAGTGAAAGCGTTTCAGTTCCTGATGACCAAAGCGATCAACTAACTGATCAGCCAAGCGCTGGCAGTCTAGCTCAGCTTGACCATAGCTAACATAGCGCATCCGAGCTAGATCCCGATTCAAGCTTTGCAACTGTGTCCAAATTCGGAATTTAGCAACTTCATCAAAGCAGCCCAACACCGCAAGTACAGGTTCGGGAGTTGGTCGGCTAATCAATACGCTTGGAGGCATTTCTGCCCAACTAGGACTACAGGCAATGGCTTGAGTTAACCTACACAATGCCTCAGCAGGTTCAGCTATTTGGAGTTCACGACTGTAATGAGCTAGGGCTTCGGCAGCAATCGGAATGCTATAGATTTTCGGCAACTTCGCCGCCGGGGAAAGTGATTGTGTTTTACTAGCTTGAGGGAAAGTTTCTTGCCACATAGAGTCTTCATCGATACTGCTGGGCTTGGGTTTCAAACAAGTGGGCATAGGTAGCGCCCAACTGCATCAATTCGTCATGAGTTCCACTTTCGACAATTGAGCCGTTTGCCATCACATAAATGCGATCCGCCATTTTGACGGTTGATAAGCGATGGCTAATCAGAATAGCAGCTTGATTTTTGATCAGTTGACGGAACTTTTCAAACACCTCGTATTCAGCCTTAGGGTCCATCGCACTGGTGGGTTCGTCCAAAACAATCACTTGAGAGTCCCGGAGAAATGCCCTTGCCAATGCTATTTTCTGCCACTGACCAATGCTCAGTTCTTCTCCTCGCTCAAATAACTTGCCCAGGATGGTGTCATAACCTTGGGGTAAATGAGTAATAACATCATCAGCACCAGAACGACGGGCAGCAGCAATTATGCTTTCCCGGTGCGGTGGTAGATCGATGTTGCCTAACCAAATGTTTTCTTGGGCTGTGAAGTGGTACTTAGCATAGTCTTGGAAAATCACGCTAATTTCTTGACGTAATTCTGCAATTTTAAATTGGCCCAGGTCAATGCCATCAATAGTGATACTTCCAGAGGTTGGAGCGTATAATCTGCATAAAAGTTTAATGAGGCTAGTTTTACCAGAACCGTTTTCTCCCACCAACGCTACGACTTCCCCTGGTCGAATAATCAAGTTAATATCCTTAAGTGCCTGACGGGTAGTGGTAGAGTATTGAAAACTGACATGATTAAAAACAATGCCACTTTGCATTGGTCGGGGGATAGGCACAGGATGTAAAGGCTCAACCAATTTGGGTTTCAGGTCAAGGAATTCATAAAGGTTAGCGAGAAATAGGTTGTCTTCATACAAACCAGACACACTACTCAATAGACCTTTAATATCGTTCTGTCCACGTTGCAATGCTTGGTAATACAAGACGAGATCCCCTAGTTTGAGGACACCTTGGATAGCTTGATTAACGATGAAGGCAAGGACAGCAAACATTAAAATTGCTGCTACAGCTTGAGCAGCAAAGTTAGCCAGAGAACGTGCGGTGAAAATGACTAGGCTTTCTTTATATATTTGCCGTCGGATACGCAGATACCATTGACTGAAGTAGGAGCCTAAATTAAACAAGCGAATTTCTTTAGCGAACTGGTCTGATGTCAGCATCCAAGCTAAGTACATCGACTGTCGTTCTTGAGGTGTGACTTTACGCTGCCAACGGTACAAAACACGAGTGTATTTTACCCTTACTAGCATAGAGGGGAGACCAGCAACAAATAACATTAAGGCAATTCCCCAATGAAGTGACAACAGTAAGCCAACCATTGCTAGCAAGGAAATACTATTTTGTCCCACCTGTGCCAAACGATTCAGGATTTGGGGAGGGCGGTAAGGAGCTTCTTGTTGAGCACGTTGCAGAGTATCGTAGTATTGGGGATTTTCGTAATATTCTAGATCAGCTTCTATTGATTTAGCCTGGAGAATACCCTGCATATAGTCACTCACCTGCTGCGAGTGGGCGGTATTGACCAGTTCTGTTAAGGAGGTGCAAAGCGTAGTGACTAGGGTGACTACACCTGCTAGGACAATTAAGAATAATACCTGACCAAAGGCTGCTGCTTTGTCACCTGTGTTGAGGCTGGCAGCGACCGTATCGACGATCAGTTTAGCGAGATAGATTGATACTAAAGGCAGTATGCCTTGGATCACCAAGAGGACGACGCGAGCGATCGTCCAACTGGGACTGCTTTGCCAAACTAGGCGCAATGCAGGCAAAAAGCGTAATGTGTTTTGGAGTTTTTGTTTTAATATTTTGCCTGCTTGCATAGTTTATTTTTCTACAAAAACAAAATATTAATAGGTTAAATAGCCGCTGCTAGTGTTGAATCTAAAGTCAGGTTGTGGAAAAAAGTTATTTTTGACAGTTCAGCTAGTGTAAACACCCTCTTTAATATCTTCCTCTATCAACTTCACTAAATCCGGAAGAGCATCTAAAGAAAATTGCCGTTGCAGTCGGCACACAGGTACCTGCTTAACTAGCTTCTGGCACTGCTCAAAATGTGTCTTGGTAAAGTCTGGAGTTTGTAATAAATTGACAGCGCGGGAATAGCGCACCAACTCCATGAAAGCATTTGCAGGATGCAACGGTTCAATGGTGTGTTTAGTTCCTTTGTCGAGCACGTAAAGACGCTTTAACGGCAGCAGTTTTTGGCAAAAACCTTCGGAAAAGCGGAGAACCCGCTTTTCCGTCATTGAGTGTAGTAGGGGCAAATTTTCCGGAGTATGCCCTAAAGAAGTGGCTGCATCAGACCATAATTTAACCTGGGGAAATCCTGGAAATACGATGGGTTGGTCAGTATCCATCTTGACAGCCATCAAATCATCCGTGAGGATACTGTAATCTTTAGTGTGGAATGCTTCGGCCAGCGTTGACTTACCCCATCCAGAATGACCTAAAAATGCTATTGCTCCACCTTTCACGGCAATGCTACTGGCGTGAAGAACAAGCAGTCCTCGTTGCCTGAGCAGTACTGCAATAGCTGGTCCGAGAATAAAAGGACGCAGTAAATCCTCATCAATTCCTGGGTCTGGTTCAACAACAATCTTGTGTCCTAACTCTACCAAAAACCTTCCTACTGTTGAGTTTTCTAACTTTAAAAACCCTACTAGCCTTAAGCCACCATTAGCAGCTTCATTTTCAAAGTCACCGATCTGCCCCTTGGAAATGACTACATCTGGCTGTTGCCTAGTAATTTCTGGTATTAGTTCACTGGGCATCAATTCAGGAAAAGCCAATTTTGAATGAATACAGAGATTATAGGCAGAGTAAGCAAACACCTTTGAGTCACCTTTTTGGTTGTTCGGGAAGAATTTAAGGGAATAGCTATGAATCTTCATAGCTATTCCCTTAGGAGAAACTAGCTTCAACAAAGAAGACTTAGAGTTGCAAGGGCGTTAATGACTGGCTCATACCTTATAAAGGATGCTACAGCATACCTTGAACTCTTAAGCTGCTTCTTAGATACATTTCCCGCTGCTATCTTTGACACAACCATCAAGTGAACCAGTACCACTTAGAAGAGGAGTACTAGCCATTGGCGGTCCAAAATAGGTATCTTTTTTGGAAGAATCAAAGCTAAAAGCTGTGATCTCGCTCACGTTACCGTGGTTGGTAAGTCTAGGGGCTTCGTAAGTTTTTTTCATTGTTTTCAATCCTGTTGTGAAGTATTGTGTATTTGGGTAGATGCACCCAATTTAAATATGAGTACGTATAAAGATTGAGCGTAATTTATACTTCCAACTAATTCTATTGTTTGAGTTGGGTGTGATCTAGCCAAAAAGCCAACATGGCTACTTGCCAGAACAGTAAGTCTGTTACGCTTTCAGAGGACTTAATGTCCTTTATAGATATTAATTCTTCATAAATTTTACGTAGGGCTTTGACATCCACATAATCAGTGATGGAATGTAAATGATTTTGCATCACTCGATCCAAATGCTCACGATTATGTTCCAATAGTCCATACAAAAAGCTGGAACTCATATCGCCTTTGCTGCGACGCCACTGCACTTGTTCTGGTAGAACATTTGACATGGCACGACGCATAATAAAGCGAGACCAACTTTGGCGAAACTTTTGTTCAGGTGGTAGAGACAAACAGAACTCAATCAAACGCTTATCCATAAAAGGGTGGCGCGTCTCAATGGAAAATGCTGCGGAATATTGGTCTGATACTTCTAGGGCTTGTGTCAATACGCCCGAAGTCAAACCCCGCCAATGCTGTTCTCTTTCAGTAAGGGGTTGATTAGACTGTGAATTCTTGAGAACCTGAATACGCTTTTTGAGACTGATATGCTTGGCAAATTTACGCTTAACGATTTGGTTGCGGTCATTATTTGCCGGTTGCTTGTGTCCGCGCAGCAATCGCCAAGCCTGTCGTATTGGTTGAGGAAGCAAAGGCTTAAAGCCGTGGTGCAAGAAAAGCGATCGCCGCGAGACGTTAAAGTATTGTAGGATCTCATTGATTTGTTTGGCAAAAGTAACCCATCTCCCAGAGCGTGCCAGTTCTTCGAGATACGTAAAAGCATAGTATTGAAGAATTTTACGTGGTGAAACACTAGCAAGCTTGTGTAAATCATCGACTTCCTTTGCAAAAGTTGACCATTGTCCTTTTCTGACCAATTCAGTAAGATAAGCCTCGCCATGAGACAAGGTATTATCACCGTCAAAGCCGTCTAAGACAACGCGAACTCCCTCTTTGTGAGTTGCTTCATTCAATCCCCAAACCAAAAAATGTGTAGGTGCAGGAATCGCTCCATCGTGATATTGAAAAATTTTATCTAAATTTGATAAGGGGCCTTGTTGGTCGGCATGAACATAATGGGGAATCATGCCACCCTGGGCAAGAACAGCTTCAATGAATGGGCGCTCATCACATTTGGGAACTGCATCAAAGATATTTGAGAAGGTGTGCAATGAGCGATTATTGCCTTCTTGCATCATTAGTTGTTGTGCCATACAGGTGATGGAGGACGAGTCTAGCCCACCACTAAGATGCGAACCGACTGGAAAGGCGCTACGTATACGACACCGGACTGCCTCGGTAAATATTTCCCGCAATGCTGAAGCATATTCCTCATCAGAACCCAACCGCAACTCACGGGAAGGATCTAGTGACCAATAGGAACTAATTTGGATTCCTTTGGCACTCAACGTCATGCAACTGGCAGGAGAAAGTCGGTATATGTGCTGATAAAATGTAATAGACTTATCGTTGAAGATTGCTGCTAAATAATCAGCTACTTTCAGTTCATTAAGTTGGCGTGGTATCTCCTGCAAACACAATAAAGCTTTAATCTCAGAGCCAAAAGCAAAGATTTTACCTGGTTGATGGTAATAGTAAAAGGGTTTAACACCCATGTGATCGCGAGCACAAAACAGGGATTGCTTGTGCCGATCCCAAATCGCAAACGCAAAGTCTCCTAAAAGTTGTTCTGGGCAGGACTCACCCCATTTTTCGTAAGCCGCCAATATTAACTGGCTATCCGTGATTTTTTCGGACGGGCACTTATCAAATTGTAACACATGGATAAGTTCATCCCGGTTATCTATTCGACAATCTGCAGTAATTGCTAAATCACCTGTCTGGTTAATCAATGGCAGTTTTTCTAGCAGAGATTCCGGTGTTGTCCACAGCATCCGATGCCCTAAACCGACAGATCCGTCAACCCAGATGTCTGCACCATCAGGTCCCCGGTGCGCCAAGACTTCAACCATTAGTCCTAAATCTTCCCGATCTACAGGGCGCTTATCCAGGTAAGAAATTCCCATAATGCCGCTCATAGCTTGACTCCTTCGAGAGATGGTAGTGGGATAAAGCGTGAGAGATCCGGGAGATTACCGATCGCAACCCTTCCCTGATACTCAATCCAAGCATGAGCCTCTAATTGTCCTCCCTGTTCTTTAGCTACACCTATACGTAGTTCAGAGGAGTAACGATAGCGGTTCATGAGGAATTGAGTCGTCAAGGCGCGAGCCAGACACTTTGTTTCACCAGGCATATAGCGTGTTGCTACGTTAACAGCCCAAACAATCTTGCCTACAGAAATTTGACTTTTCTGAGTCGAACATGGGAAACGAATATTTTGCTTATGTATCTTTTGCAAGAGCTTTAGTAAATTCCGAAAGGCAAGGAAAAACAGCCCCAACCTAATTGCCCCTAGCAACATAAAGGTGATTGCGAAAAGATAGCGATCGCTCCCAGAAAGTTTCAGAAAGTTACGCAACTGTTTCATTGTTCACTTTAACTAGCTCTACAGCTTTCAATTCTTCCAGCAGTGCCAAAATATCTCTCATGCAAACTTCTGGTTCTACTTCATATTCTTCCAGAAGCTTGTGTTTAATATCTTTCACTGCCTTGGGTTGCTGAATGAAATTCCAAATCTTTGCTCCTACTTCATTGAGTCCGTGATAGACTCCTGATCTGAGATTCAAAATGACTGCTTCGCCACCAAGATCTGACGATATCTGCTCTACAGCAGCTACTACTATCGACGACTCTGAGATCTTGTAGTTCAATGATTTTGAGGTCATGATTACAGGGATTTCCTTTAGATGCTTGATCTTATTCAAAAAGTTATTTTTAGAAATTGATTTTCAAATTAGTAAATACACTGGAAATCTCTCAAGAGGTATATTAATTATTAAAAATTTATGCAACTTGAAATAATCAAGATGAGTGATTGACACACAGTAACTAACTCTATCCTATTTATAGGGTTTTACTTGTCTACTAGACTACTCGAACTATACCAATTGGTTGAGTTTCCAAAGCTTTACTCTGATAATAAAAACTATCACAGTCTTAACTGTTAAGTAGGTAAGCGGGAAATTTTTTCAGTATATTATTGCGAGTGGAACGTAGACCCCGGAGAGGGCTTCCCGCAATAGAAGCGCAATCGCAATAGTTTTGACCTCTTTTTGTTTTGTTACGTAGTTAGGTTTACTTGTGGCTACCTACTTATAAATTGTCCCTGGTCTCAAAACATGCAATAATCTAGATCAGAAACTGGATTTTTTATCTGAAGTGGTAGATGGCTTTTTCAACAAACTTAATTGAACTCAAGTTTGTATATGCTTATTTCAACGAATGCTTACCTGATATTCTACGATATTTTCTACAATAACATGCTAGTATTTTTCCGAAAGTTCATAAAAACAACACAATACTGTTAAGTATGTGTCAGTTGATATATCTAATCTTTGCAATGACTCAAAAGAGTCTCTCTATTTCAAAAAAAACTGTATGTTTCCCGACATAATTATGGCTTTTGTATTTTCTATGAAAAAATAAATTCTCACCTTTGCTTTGGAATTCATGAGAAAGAATTTTAAAGTTCAATGAAAGGAGTCAAAATTCAGAATTGGTAGAGTTAGGAGAACTCTACTCATAAAGCGATAGAGTTTCAATATATTGACAATATCACACACATGATATAAAAGTGCGCATATGGAAAGACGCGTCGTGGGCTTTCGGCTTTAAATCCTGGAAAAATGAAAATCTCTACTATTCAAAGTCAACTTCTTGAAGTAAGGCTATCCACATATCGGGTGGTTCAGAATAGTAATCAATGTCCTCAACTTGATATCGACAAGTATTAGAACTGTTACATAAAATGATATAATCCCCGCGTTGGACACCTGCACGAATTCCAGTCATATAACCTATTGTCTGATTATCAGTCGATTCAAATATATAGTCACGTCCACTAACATATTGTGTATAGTCATAAGTTTTACTATGCTTGTTTTCTGTCTTCCTTAAGATATAGTTATAGAATGACGAAAAAATAATATTAAGGTTGATGGCTGACCTGGTACGAGACATAAGCGATTGGCAAACAAATAAAGGCGATCGGATTTTTAGGGGCAGCACTATGGAGGAGAAGTACCCTTCGGCTGCTATCTCCTCCACCAGACGCTACGCGAACGACTACGCTCAGCACAAGTCCGCTCAGGGTTTACCCTGTGCAAAACCTATTATCAGGGTGATTGCGCAAAGTAACAGACGCATAAAGGCGTATTGCCAAGCGATCAGTTGGCATAGGTTGCCGGATTTTTACACGTTTAGACCCAAGTCTCTAGGCGAAGAAGGGCAAGGCTCTTGGCGCGCGCTACCTTAATAATTGTGGATAGCCACATTGCCTAGGCTGCGTCTGACAAGCAAGATACCATAAGCTATGGTTCGCTACAATAGTGCAGGTGTCCACTAAGCGGTGTTTTATCTACCACATGAGCCATCAACTCCAAGAGTACAATCCCAGTAGCATAGGTCAAATTAATGGCAACCTTTTTGCTTTACCATTTGATTACGAGTCTGCAAACCTGATTATCTTTGGTATACCCTGGGAAGTGACCGTTTCCTATGGCGCAGGCACTGCCCAAGGACCACAGCGAGTTCTGGATGCGTCGGCTCAAGTGGATTTGTTCGATTTCGATAATCCTGATGGATGGAAACAGGGAATTTTCATGGTAGAAATTCCTCAAGATATTTTAGAGAAGAACGAATATTATCGCAGTTTAGCGGCAAAAATTATCGAGCGACTTGAGCAAGGTAAACCCCTGACAGATACACCAGATTTAACACCTGTGTTAGCAGAAATTAATCAAGGTTGTCAACAGGTAAATCAATGGTTGTTTGAACAGTCTAAGCAAGCAATTGAAAATGGTAAACGAGTTGCTGTGATTGGTGGGGATCACAGTTCACCCTTAGGTTACTTCCAAGCATTAGCAGCACGCTTTGCAAACTATGGCATTTTGCACATAGACGCACACGCAGATTTACGCGACGCCTATGAGGGATTTGAGTTTTCCCATGCGTCCATCATGTTCAATGCGATGAAGCTACCACAAATTTCCAAGTTAGTTCAGGTAGGCTTGCGTGATATTTGTCATGATGAAGTGCAAATGATTAACCAATCTCATGGTCGAATTGTCGCTTATTATGACCCAGCCATGAAACAAAAGCTGTATTCGGGAACGACTTGGATGGAGTTGTGTCGAGAAATTATCACTCATTTGCCTGAATATGTTTACATTAGCTTTGATGTAGATGGTCTAGATCCAAAATACTGTTCAAGTACAGGAACTCCTGTTCCGGGTGGACTGGAATTAGAGCAAGCTTTTTGTTTGTTTCGTGAATTGGTAAATAGTGGTAGAAAAATTATTGGTTTTGATCTGTGCGAAGTTGGTGATGCTGAGTGGGATGGTAATGTCGGTGCGCGGATTGTTTACAAGCTGGCGAATTTGATGGATTTATCTGTGCGACGATCATAATTTGCAGTGTATAGGAATCCGGTTTGATTTGGTGAACTAACTCGTCAGGGCAGGGAACGCTTAACGCTTAACGCTTAACAGGGAAGAAGCAATAAAGATGCAGATAAATGGGAAGATTGTTTTCAATAATCGCATTCCAAAGTGGGGGAAAAGGACGATGTTTAAGACGGTTTCTTCTTTGTTTAACTAAGGTGGGACTGACTAAAATCCCAGTGATAATCAGCCCAATGATCACATAAACAATAATTGTTTGAATCATTATTAAGAGGGGACAGGGAACAAAACAATTCAAAGTTCAAAATTCAAAGTTCAAAAAAAATTCTTAATGCGTGAATTTTGAATTGATAATTTTGAATGTTTGAGCAGCGAGTGGGAACAGAAAAATCCTCTCAGCGTGGCGGAACGCTATAGCGCTCTTTTATTACTCTCGTCAGATTAAATATGAGACCTTATTTTTAGGTTATAAGTAGGTAGGTAAGAATAAACTGAACTATGTTACGAAATGTGAAAACGCTGAAATTCTTACAATGACTAATGACCAATGACTAATGACTGCCTTGACTAGTTAACTTTATTTGTACCGACCTACTTAGCGGTTCTCACTTCGGTGCAATACAGTCGTCACCTCACCCCGCATAAGCTTCCGCAAACGCTCCCCTCTCCGAGCTCCGGAGAGCCAGTGCGTTGCGGAGCCAGTGCTGATAGCGTAGCGTGTCCGCAGGACATAGACGGGTTTCCCGTCGCAGGCATCTGGTGAGACCAGCGCTGCAGGAGGTGAGACCAGTGCTGCGGGAGGGTCTCCCTCCGCAGGCATCTGGCGAACCCGAAGGGGTCTCCCGACCTAGGCGACTGGCGAACCCGAAGGGCGTTGGGGTTCCCAAGGCGCGAAGCTCGCCGGGTGGAATCTTCCATCCGGCAACGCCAGACGCCTCAACGGTCAAAGCTCGTCGCTTGGGTTGCTTCCCCCGACAGACTTTGGGGGAACCCTCCGAAGTTCTGATGCCTGCGGCAAGCCGCAAAGCGTCTACGGAGGAAACCTCCCGCAGTCGCCACAACGGTCAAAGCTCGCCGCTTGGGTTGCTTCCCCCGGCAGACTTTGGGGGAACCCCAACGCCAGATCCCTCTGGCGAACCCGAAGGGACTTTGTTTGTGTAGCCGCGACTTCCAGTCGCCCCAATTATTCACTCTCCAGAGTCATACAAGAGCGATAGGGACTTGCTCAAAGTACAAAGGAGTCGATAAGCTTCCGGGCAATACTCAACCTAGGAGGAACTTGTGGTAAGTTGTGTTTACTAAACCAGGCAGCATCTACCAATTCTTGCGGTTCGATGACGATGTCACCACTTGCATAAGTGGCTGTGAATCCAATCATAAGTGAGTTGGGAAATGGCCAAGGTTGCGAGCCAAAATAGCGAATATCTTTCAACTCAATTCCTACTTCCTCCCGGACTTCGCGCACCACCGTTTCTTCTAACGATTCTCCTGGTTCTACGAAGCCAGCTAGCAAGCTGTACATCCCTGGCGGAAACCGAGGGGCGCGAGCCAACAAGAGTTCTTCACCCCGAGAAACGAGAACGATAATCGCAGGCGAGAGGCGAGGATAATTCACTAATCCACAGTTGGGGCAACGTTTGGCACGCTCATGGGATAATTGGGTTGTGGGAGTCGCACAGTGCCCGCAGTATTGGTGAGTGCGATCCCATTCCACGATTTGGATGGCGCGACCACTCAGCGCATACAACTGTTCATCCAACGTTCCGTACAATTCGCGTAATCCCTGCAAAACCATGCCATCGGGGACAATCGCATCTTTGGGCAGTTCTGCCGAGTAACAAGGTTGACCATCCAGGGTGCCAAGGAATTGAGTTCGCACTGGCTCCAAGCCAATTTCTGTTAAACTGATTAAATTGGGAATTTGGCTGACGTTTCCTTCGGAGCGAACCAGCAATTTATTGCCAACAAACGCAAACCACCAGGAAGGTTGAGACTGTACTGTAGGTGGAGTAATGCCAGGGATAAAGGTTTGATGCATATCAGTAGAACACAATTGCCTTGATCGTATCACCGCCGCTCTTACCCAATACCATACATTTGCCTCATCACCTTGAAACTCCTAAACTTTTTGAACACTTGAACTACTTTTCTCAGCACCAAGACGCCTTCCCAATCACTTACCTCAACGACTTGCGAGGAGAGATTTTAGCCTCCCCCTATTTTGCAACCAACAACCTTAACCGCGACTTTGTTGACACAAAGGGGTTTTCTGTGGTATTCCAGCGTTCAGAAATTGCGGAAGTGGAACGGCGCTTTCCTTTCTTCAAGCCCTATCTCGACCAGGCGCTAGAGCCGAACTGCAACGCTTTCTATCTTAACCCGCTGCTGCTCAAAGAAGGCTCCCGCGTCGATCCGCATATTGATCGCTCTTTGCGATCTTACTGCAAAACGATTGAGCCTCCTGTGGTGGTTAGTGTTCTTTATGTGCAAGTACCGCCAAACTTGCAAGGCGGAGAACTCGTGCTGCGCCGCCACAAACAGCAAGTCGGGCAGATTAAACCACGAACTAACACGCTACTGTATTTTCAAGGCGATCTGACTCATTCCGTCAATGCTGTTAAAATCACAGGGACTCGTCTAAGCTTAGTTTGTGAACAATACAGCCTGAATGAAACTGAACTGCAAGACGTTCCAGCGTTCACAGTGGAGTCTAGGGCGGTGAAGGTTAAGCGCAGGTAAGGAATTCTCCAAACCAGAGGCTTATCGCACTGTTTATTCATGGTTGGATTTACTGCGCTTGTGATCATCTAAATGAGTTCGCACTTGCTTTTGAAATACTTTAACAGCTTCAATATGATTTTGAGAAGCATTTATATGTGCCTGGGCAGATTCCGAAAATACTTTCACCGAAGGATCATCTTTTAATTGCTGTGCCTTTTCCAAAGATTCCTGCGCCTGCTTCTGAATAGTTTTTCCAGACGCTTCAATGCTTTGACCGATTTCCGGCTTATTTTGGTCGTTGGTTTGCAGCCGCTTACCAACCTCTTCTACCGATTTACCATGCTCAATTGATTGCAAGGCGTGTTTCTGTGCGGCTTGCACGCTCTGCGGTGAAATTTCATGCATAACAATCTTACCTACTAGCACTTATCGTGTGATAGCGTTTTTTAGGGACTTGCTCATCTACTGGAAGGTATGGTTGGACTGTAAATTAGAAAGCGATCGCTCTGTATCTGAGCAGACAAATATTGCACCAGAGGAAATTCAGTCAATATCTGCTGAATTTGAGCAGGAAGAAAAGGACAAACAAATAGTAGTGATTAAGGGGCGATCGCACTAACTAAATCGCACTCACTAAATCGCACTCACTAAAGGTTCGCTGCTGTTTTGATTTTCTTACAGATTTCTACCCAAGCTCTATCTCGTTTATCTCCGTAAATGCCCTTCAATGGTTTCTCGGGAGAGTGCGCTGCTTGATACTTTTCAATTGCTGTTTCTTTGTAATTGCTAGAACGCAACGGTACCCAAAGAATTGTGACTCCTGCTCCAGCGTTTTCTAATAGAGGTGGTAATTCATTTTTACTGATAAAGTCTGAGTCTAAAAAATGAGGACTAACCAGCAACAAAGCAACTTTTGCAGCGGCGAGAGCATTGGCAATTTCATCTCGCCACACAGCACCCGGCTGGATTTGGGTATCATCCCACAGTTGCAAATTCTTTTCTCTAATCGATGGTTCTAGATGAGTTTTGAGATCGTTAAACCACTTTTGATCTTTATGACTATAGCTGATGAAAACGAGGTTTCTGGTTGGGGTCAACAATGCTTTTTTCTCCTGTTCCAGTTCCTCTTGCAACGGTGCTGGTTCAGACTTGAGTTCTCTATCTGCATCCAATGATTGGTACATGACATCATCAATCAACTTTCGGACATCTACCATTTGAAAGCTGTTCTCGCACTCAATTTGTTTTCGACCAGCTTTTAAGCGCTTGTGCAGTGCGTCCAGAGGATAAGCATAAGGCGTTTGACTTCCTTTACAGCTTGCACAGTTACAAGGGACAAAGGTTTGATACTGCAAACGCTCGAAAGACTGATGAATTTTTTCGAGTTCGTGGGTGACAACTGCTAGCAGTTCTTTCTTGCGGTTTCCAGCCACACGAATTTTAATTTCCCTTTGATTATAGTTTTCAATAACTTCGGCACGGGTTTGGTCTTTATTGAGAACAACGCCGTTTTTCCAAACAAGTTTTTGCTGTTCAATCCAAAAGTGTGTCTCAACGATGAAGCGGGTGAGGATACCTTTGGGCATGAATTCGTATTTATAGCGCAAAATCAGGTTGTTGGTTTCGTCCCAAGTGTAGTCGGGTTGGTTAACGGAAAGCAGTTGAGGTGCAATATAGGTGTCAGGACGACTCGGTATTTGGTAGCAGAGTTTGAACCGCATCATCAACAGCAGCAGTTCATCTCGCATATCGGCATATTGAACTTCATTCCAGATATTGACAAGATCATCCTGGGTAAAGCGCCCCTGATTTTGCCTAACGGTATCATTATCCAACACTTTGTAGACAGCAGTAGTACCCCATTCCGGTTTGAGGATGACATAGTGTTTGAGTGTAGAATCGTCTTGGAAGTGAAGACATACACCTAAATCATGCAGATAGCCACTGAGTTGGAGTTTGTCCTTTTTTGTAGTAAACCCATATTGCTGACAAATAGTGAGATATTCTTCCAAGCTAATATATTCGCGGGGGTCGTGTTCTAAAGCTTCCCGGACTTTAACCCAGGTTTTGGGGAGTTCTGTTCCTACATGGGGTAAGTTTTGAATGTGAAACTTAATTTGATTAAGGATTTCTGGAAGACCACGATTAGTAGCAAGATTTGTAGTGAGTGTTTCTTTAAAATTAGTGAACTCACCCCGTAACTCCCGTTCGTTGATTTCTCGTTTACGGTCCTGCTTTTCGTTTTTGATAATTAACAAAGGACTGTTACCGCTCAGTAATTCTACCACTTTTAGCCAGTAGTAAAAATCTGTATCTTCTTTACGAGTATCTGCAACCAAAACATAAAGGGAGCGTTTGGTGAGGAAAAATTGGTGGGTAGCATGATAAATTTCCTGACCGCCAAAATCCCATATGTTAACCTGAAACTCTCTGTCAGTTGAGAGTGGAAATTTCCATTGAATAACATCAATACCTTCGGTAGAGATTTCATCCTGTTGTAGTTGATAATTTTGGTCTTGAATCTTTTTTGCTAGTGTAGTTTTGCCAGCTCCACCTTCTCCCACAATGAGTAATTTAGCTTCATAGAGGTAATCGGTTTCTTGTTCTAGCTGTTGCCTGTAAAAGTCTAGAATTGCTCTAGATCCTTTTTCTCGGATTTCTGGTGGAGGTGATTCTAAGGGATTGCCATCAAGCTCAAGGTTTGTGAGTTTAGTGAGTCGTCCAATTTCCTTTGGCAAGCTGTCCAGTTGATTGTCCCTCAGGTCAAGCGTTTGCAGATTGATGAGTTGTCCAAATTCCGCTGGCAGTGCGCTCAGTTGATTGCTGATGAGGTGGAGCGTTTGCAGGTTGGTGAGTTGTCCAAATTCCGCTGGCAGTGCGCTCAGTTGATTGCTGCTGAGGTCGAGCGTTTGCAGGTTGGTGAGTTGTCCAAATTCCTGTGGCAGTGCGCTGAGTCGTCGATTGCTGCTGAGGTCGAGCGTTTGCAGGTTGGTGAGTTGTCCAAATTCCTGTGGCAGTGCGCTCAGTTGATTGTAGCTGAGGTCGAGCGATCGCAGGTTGGTGAGTTGTCCAAATTCCGCTGGCAGTGCGCTCAGTTGATTGTCCCAGAGGTCGAGCGTTTGCAGGTTGGTGAGTTGTCCAAATTCCGCTGGCAAACTGCTTAAACGATTATCAACAACCTGAAGTTCTTCAAGATGATGAAGCTGTCCAATTTCTGCAGGTAAAGCACTCAGGTTATTCCCGATAGTACCAACAATCCTGCCCCTGTCATCATACTCATATTTACCGAGAATCAGTTTTTTGAGTTGAGTCAACTTGCCAATAGATGGCGGTAAAACTGTCAACTCATTACCCGAGAGGTCGAGTTCTGTCGCTCCCTTACTCGCCGCCTGTTCAATTACCCGCAGCAATTCTTCCTGAGTCATCAGCAATCTACTGAGCTATTATTCAATATTTTAAAGGTAGCCCAAATTCTACTGATAGCAACTTGCGGCTCAATGACCTCACCCTCGCTTTTAGCTTCGCTAAAATCTTTCCCTCTCCTTATTAAGGAGAGGGATGCCCGATAGGGCAGGGTGAGGTGATACGTATGATAGCAACTTGCGGCTCGACCTCACCCTCGCTTTTAGCTTCGCTAAAATCTTTCCCTCTCCTTATTAAGGAGAGGGATGCCCGACAGGGCAGGGTGAGGTAATGCGTATGGATGTAACGCGCCTATGAACTTGATGAAACTTGTCTGTTGGAATACCAGTTGTCAGATAACAAAGGCGATCGCTTCACCTTATTCGTTCCAGAATGCCTGAAATGAGGATTTTTGGTAAAAGTCTTACGCTGTAAGCGTCCTAGATTATTCACTTGCGATGATATTCAATCCGCAGGTGTTTAACGTCAATCTGCTCGGACTCTAAAAACAGAAGACGCTCTCGTTGGTGTAATCCCAAATTTTCAAACTGTGCCAGTTCGGAGTTTGACAATGCCCAAGGGGGACCAGAGGGTTCGGCTTCTGTCTCCCGAAAATGAGTAATCACTAACAGCGTTCCATCGGTCGCAACAACAGAGGCGACTGAGGAGATAACCTTTGAGCGCACACTCAAGGGCAAAGCTTGGATATTGCGACATTCAAAAACCAAGTCAAAGGCAAGATGCCATTGTGAGGGAATTGCCAACAAATCTGCAACTACATAATTCACAGTCGAATCGGGAAATCGCTGCTGACACCAGGCAATAGCTGTGGGGGAAATATCAAAGGCAGTTACCTCAAACCCTCGCTTTGCTAAAGCTTCTGCATCATCTCCCAAGCCACAGCCAATTACCAGCGCCTTTAGCCCTTCACCAGATGGTGCATGAGTAGTCAACCAGTCTTGCAGATAGGGGTGGGGGGCTAACTTTGCCCAAGGAATTTGCGCCGCATCACCTTTAGCTTCGACATATAAGACATCAAACCATGCGGATGGCTCTGATTTTTCTGAGGCTTGTGTGGCTAACTCTTTAATATGAAGTCGTACATGTTCTGGTTGTTGTTCAAACATAAAAAGGAGTCTAGCTGTGATTGGCTTAATTAATTTTAATACCGCTCGTAACTTGATTGATCCAACCAACATATTCTGTTTGCACTGCTTCCAATCCAGCCGCCTTCATCCAATCGTCTACACTCTCTGCAGCATAAACTGTGGAATAAGGTTCTTTGAAGATTTTTATCAACCATTTCGCATGACGCAGCCTTTTTTGATTTCCATCCAAAATAATCAATTGTCCTCCTGGTTTCAGGAGGCGGAAACATTCTTGCAAAATTAACTGAGAAATTTTGGGTGGTGTTTCGTGTAATAAAAAGGAAGCTGTCACCAAATCAAAAGAAGCTTCTTCTAAACCTGTCGCTTCGGCTAGTCCATGCAGCCATTCTATATTTAACCCCGCTTGCTGCGCTTTGTAGTCCGCCACGACTAGCATATAAGGAGACAAATCCAATCCAATAACGTTGGCTTGCGCAAAAGCTTGCTTTAACATCAATGTAGCCGAACCTGTGCCGCAACCAAGATCAAGAATTTTCCTTGGCTGATTCTTTATAACACCAATTAACTGCTGACGAATCCACGCTTCATTTGGTGGCGAAGCAAATGCAGTGACTGGATCATATGTTATCGCTGCTACAGAATTAAGGTACCCGCCTTCTATACCGTGAAAATTCTGACTGCTGTAATAGTGTGGATAAATTAAGTTTGGTTGTCGGAAGCGTTAAGCGTAGCTCTGCCGTAGGCAATCGCTCTGGTGTTGCCAATCTATTGTTTCATAAAACTGCAGTTTGTTTTTTCCAATCAGGAAGCGAAGGAGCGATTTTAACAAAAGCTGCCCTATTGGGTTCTGACTTGTTGACACACTCACCTCTTTTCATCGCTTAACTAAGATCTAGCACCAGCTTTTGGATCCGCCAATAAATTTATTTATTGGCTCAGAGCTTCAAGTAAGCTAAAGCTTACTTAATATACATTCCAGTCCGTTTTAACGGACTTTGATTATCAGCCTTGAACTTCAGTTCAAGGCGTACTTACGGGAAGGTGCAAGATCTGAGTTAGAGTTTTTTCAGTTAATTGAACCACATATTAGATAATAGGCATTAACCGCTCATAACTTCAGCGATTACTAAGAGTAATTTACACCAAAATGCTAGTAAATACCATGAAATTAAACTATCAAAACAACAATATTTTTACCTTTGTAAAAGTTCTATCTACAGTTCTCATAACAAGTGCAATTGGATTGGAATTATGGAATATTTATGCAGTCCTAACTAACACGAAAGTACCAAGCAGCCTGAATCCAGTTTTTTGGATTGAACGTTTTGCAGTCACAATCCATTTCCTTGAAGGAGTTGTCGCAGCTTTTTTTGCACCTTCAAGAAAAAAGACGCCACTACAATATGGTATTTATACTTTTTTTGTCGGCACAATTGGTTTATTAGAATTGTTTCAAAAAGAAGATGACGAATAATGAATTATGACAATCATGCCTACATACGACTTATTTCAACTCCTTCGCTGGCGGTAAAATACCAAACTTATTTAAACCTTTATCAAGTTCCCTGAGTAATTTAAAGTCCTCCTCTGGTAAAGAATCACTACTACTGCTGAACCCTTTACCAGAAGACTCTTCCAAAAAGGAGAATGCTTGTCGAAACTGATGCGGCTGTGCTTGAATTGGTGAGTCAAAATGACAAGGAATAATTCGCTCAAAATTCCAACTCGCTACTTTATTAGCCCAGTTGATAGTTTCTTTTGGTGCGCGGTTGAGAATGAGAGTTCGTAAAATTGGTGCGACAAACAAACGACCATTCCCTCGCAGTGCATCAAATGAGGACTTCCAATCTGAGTTCCATTGGAAGGGAAACAACCCAAAGTAAGCTTTCTTGGAACGTTCCGGTGCTTGAAAGGCGTTACGAAATACCTCACCCCATTGCATAATTTCTACCATACTTGGTCGAAAGTACAAAGCAAACAACGAAATACGTTGCCATCCCTTACGGCGATTTACTGGATTGTCTTCAACTATGTCAGACGCTTTGTCTTTGGCGTGGAACAGTAAGGGGTATGAATCTAATTGGACGATCGCCGGTGGTTCTTCTGGTACACAAACCACTGAATCTGTGACGAGTAAGGTGTGCGATCGCCTATGAAAAAACGCAACTTCCGCAAACCGACCAGGACCAAGCTCAATAGGACTTAGCATTGCATAGTCAAACTCGTCAACAAAGGGAGTTTGGCTGCTGTCTTCTGGGAGAACCTGAGTACGTTTAGGGGGTAAGCCTAACCAACTAAGTGGAAGATTCAGCGGAAAACTCCACTGCTTAGGAGTAACAAAAACCTGTGCATTTGGGAAGCATCTCGCAAACGGACCAACAAAGACTTTGTGTTCTAAACCAGAGACAGTTGGCAGAATGATATACTTAACATCGCCGTGTTCTGCAACCAACTCATTGACAAGGCGAATACACTCGTTCGTCGGCGCGACAGGTGCATAAACGAGCAGTCCCCCTTCATCTAACTTAACAATGGTCATGCGAATCGGCACGACAACATAGAAAATGCCCTGAAGCTGGTCAAAAGTCCAAATTGTATCTTTGAGAACTTCTTTGCGAATAGTCCGCCGTTTGCCAAAGGGGTAGAGTGGCAAAGCAAACCAAAAAGACCATGAAAAGTCCTCTGGATAAATCTCTTGTCCCTGCGTTTGGTGCGTATTCTTTTGAGTTTGAGCCACTTCATGCCCCCGAACCACGTCTATCATGCTCAAACCAGTTACCAGTTACCAGTTACCAGTTACCAGTTTTCACTGTTCACTGTTCACTGTTCACTGTTGAGCATATAAACTATCTTGCGAGATTTCTGGCAACATTTTATCGAGTTTGAAAAATATTTTGCACCATTTTTTTGTCTGCACTTGCAGCCGCTTGATCCAACTCTGCTATTTCACCAGAATTTAGTTCCCAACCCAAAGCACCAATATTCTCTTTTGCCTGTTCCACACTCTTTGCGCCAGGAATGGGAATAGCCCCTTTACAAATACACCAATTTATGCTTACTTGTGACATAGTTTTGTTTCTAGATTGAGCCACCTCTCGTAAGCTTGCCAAAAGTGGACTGATTCCTGGTAACATCTGTCTAAACAGCAAACCTCGAATGCCTTTTGGAAAAGGACCTTTTTGGGAGTACTTTCCTGTCAACAGCCCTAATGCAAGAGGACTGTAGGCAATCAGTTTGATTCCAAGCTGATCACAAACATCTTTAACTTCCAATTCGGTAACGGGATACGTGGACAGCAGCGAGTATTGAACTTGCAAAGTCGCGATTGGAACTCCTCGTTCTGCAAATCTTTGATGTACCCGTTTGAGTTGTTTTGGTCCATAGTTGGATAAGCCCACACCCTTGACGAGTCCTTGCTCATAAAGGTCAGCAAGACCATCCAAAAGTCCTCTTTCCTGCCAAGGAGCATAATTCGCAGTAGACCAGTGCATTTGTACCAAATCGACGTTTTTTCCTAGCCGCTTAGCAGACGACTTGCAAGCCGACACCATTGATTGGCGTGTCCATCTCCAGGGATAAGCAGCAAGCTTGGTTGCAATGCAAATATTTTCTTTGCCTGAACCGAGATATTCTCTAGAAAATCGTCCCAGGAGTGACTCGCTTCGCCCATTCAATCTCCCAGTTCCGTAAGAATCACCCGTATCAAATAAAGTTACACCGTTGCTCACACAAAGGTTAAAGACGGCTTGCAACTGGTCATCCATGCTTTCGTCATATCCCCAAAGCAGTCGGTTACCCCATGCCCAAGTTCCGCAGCCCATGCTTGGAAGGGAAAGTTCTTGACAAATTTGCATTTTTATTATCCTTGCTGAGCTAATCTCCAGTGTACTAATTTGCTAGATTTGCCTTTGTTGAGATCTTGCACCATTACGAGTAAATTACTAATACTTATATGAAACAGTGTTTATATTTACTCAAAAATCAGTTCTAGCTTTTTCAGTCCATTGAAATGGACTTAGCGTATGCAGCCTGGGACTTACAGTCCTAGGGGGATGAGAACGGAGTCAAATAATATGTCATGATTTTGACATTTGTTTGACCAGGTGCAAGATGTCAGTTTGGTTAGCATGCAATTTGGGTTGACGCCACAAGGTTATCTTTAACTCCTCGCAATAGCATCCCAAGCCTTGAGTTTCTATTTGATGATTATATATCCAATAAAAAATTCGTCGTGCTTTGGCGAACGCAACATTTGTTGAAGGATAAATACGGGGGCTAGGACAAAAAACTTCTCCATTAATATGGATTGCAGCAATATGCCAATAATCGCTGCCTTCACCTTCTGGGATAATTTCTAAAAACCCGTCTTTGAAAGGTTCAATAATTCCCATATTTATACAACCTTAACATCAATTCACTTTACAAATCGCCTCTAAGATCTCAGTATTTGAAAATAGCCAATCAAGCTGTTTCTCTCTTTACTTGATAGCAGCGGAAGCAGCAGCAGCACGCAAGATAGGTAACGGACTGTTTCATTCACTGTACTCAAAATCAGAACAGCAACCGATATAGTCACCCATCCAAGAGCGACTGTGTAATTTGGACTACCTATCTCTTTTGCTATAAATATATGAATAACTATATAACTGCCTAATGCAGCTATTTCTGCCCAGCCATAACCAACCATCCCTAAGTACGGTACAAGTAAAAAGGCACTTCCGGCAAAAAGTACTATGTGTGCTGTATGAAACCAAGTGACCGAAAGATTTTTACCTAAGAGATAGAGGACTGACGAATGTAAGTTGAAAATAGAATTAGCAATATAGCCAATTGCAATCAACGGAAAAACTTGCAGCAGTGGAGTCCAAACTTTCCCAAAAACGACTGGTAATATAACAGGCGCTACTATTGCAAAAGCAGCCATTGGCAAACCAACAGCTAGTGCTTGTAGACGCATTCCCTCTTCAATACTCTTACGTAAACGAAGTGGATCATTCTCTAATTTTGCAAGCGCCGCCATAGCCAAGCGCCAGGTGACAGACTTGGCAAAAGCCAGCATTTCTGCTAGGCGAATCGCTAAAGCGATAAAACCAACAGCTTCAAGCCCAGCAAAACGTCCTACAATAACTGGATTGACGAGCGATCGCAATTGCCAAATCCACGTTGAACTTGAGTAACTCAAACCATATACCAACATCTCCCGTATTAAACTGGGTTTCCAGCATAAGCGTGGGCGCAGATCAGTACTAAAGACAGTTAGTAAAACCATAGTGATTTGCTGCAGCCACAAACCACCAGCAGGTGCCCAAGCACCAAGTTCTTTAGGTGCTAGGTAATGTGCCAGGGGTAAAGCTGCTACATAATAGCTAACTTGGCTGATTAACTCGATATAGGCAACACGCTGGAAATTTAAGTCTCGATCCAGTTTGATTGTCAAAGGGAGGTTTAACAGCGAAAGAGGTAACGTTAAACCCAAAGTTGCCAACAGTGGTGCGGATTCTGGAACGTTCAGCATCTGGGCAATAATGTGTTGCCCTAATACAAGAGTGAGTGTAAAGAGACTGCTAATACACAGCAACAGAGTAAAAACTTGGTTATAATCTTGTTGGTCTGGGTTAGAAGTTTTACGTAGTAAATAAACATCCAAGCCCCATATACCCAAACCACCAAGAAAACTTACAATTCCATAACTCACTCCATAAAGTCCATATTGAGCCGGCCCAATCACTTTAGTGATGAATAATACGCCAATTAAACTGAGTAAGATACCCAAAGCTTGGCGTATGACCATCAAGGCTCCACCCTTGATGACTTTACTACGAAGTCCCACAACAACTCCAAAAATAAATAAGTTGGACTTTTCTTTTGCAAAGAATTCATCTTTTCAGGCTATCCTAAAAAGATGAATTAAAAGGTTCTTTAGTTAACTCAAAAAATAGTCGGACAATTTTCTTCCGAATTCTAAATTCCGAATTCTTTCTTCTTTATGTTGCACGAGCGAACAAACCTCGACGTAGACTGCGATTAAAAGACCGTATTTTCTCATATCCATCAGGTCCAAGGAATCTCATGACTGCGATCGCTATATTTAGGCGAGTAAACCACGGTTTCAAAATTAGTTGAGGATACATTGCAAATGCTTGCTGAGTATAATGAAAAGCTTGTTTATAATCTTTAGTATCTATGGCTCTCCATGCTAAAAAAACATACAATCGACCATAACTCCTCGGTCTGAGGTATAAAATATCTGTGGGCAAAGAGCTATAGGTTTTCTCAATTAACTGGCGAAAACCTCTTAACATTGATTCACAATCTTTTGATTTGTTGTTTGGGTGCTGGCGATACCTCACTAAAGGTTCTTTGACTACTCCATAGTGATAGCGAGTGGCGATACGTATCCACATATCTACATCTTCAATGTAACTCTCCCGGTCAAACAAGCCCAAGATGTCGAAACAAGAACGACGTACCATTGGTGAACTTCCACAGCAAACAGGACTGTCACATGATTCTACAACTTTCTTGTAGACATCACCCTCTGTATCGTTCCTCATGACTAAACCCGTGGGCTTGCTATTCTCATCTATAAAAGCTGTCCAACAGTCTACCAAACCCACCAAAGGATTATCATCTAAGCATTGGGCTTGTTTTTCTAATTTAGTTGGTTCCCAAATATCATCAGCATCCAAAAAGGCAATATATTCGCCTTTCGACTCAACAATTCCCTTATTTCTTGCCGCAGCTGTGCCTTGATTTTCTTGGGAAATCAGTCTGATTCGCGAGTCTGTGATTTGAGAACCCCATTCAACAATTCCATCGGAACTGCCATCATTAATAATTAATACTTCAAAATCTGTGAGTGTCTGATTCAGAAGACTCTCCACTGTTTGTGGGAGATATTTCATGGCATTATATGCCGGAATAATAACAGTAACTTTTGGCATATTTTTATTTTTTTTGTGAATACATTAATTCTTTTCAACTAACTAAAGGTAAAACACAAGAGGTGAATTGTATGGCAAGAAGGAAGAAAAAAAAGACTCAAAGTTTGTCTCTCACTCCCTAACTTCTTCACTCCCTCACTCACTACTAATTATTTCCTATTCTCCATTGTCCATTATCGGTTGATGTGTTTCGGCGCAATATTTGAATAACTGTTTTCATTTTGTCATAGGTTTGATGCCCAAATGTTTTCAAGAGTGTCAAAGCTATGATTTGGCGGATGAAGTCCCAAGAAAAAATAAGTTGTGGATGATGAGCGATCGCCTGACGATTAAACTGCCAAGCTTGTTCATAATCTTTATTATTGATCGCTCTCCAAGCTAAGTAGAGAGAAATCCGACCATATCCTTTTTCTCTTAAAGGTAATAAATCTGCATGAACTGACTCAAAAGCTTTCTCAACAATTGTACGAAAAGCTTCCAAAGTTCCTTGACAATTTGTAGACTTACTACCTGGATATTGGCGATAGCGAACTAAGACTTCTTTTATAACTGCAAAACGATATCGCGAAGCCAGGCGAATCCACATATCTAAATCTTCAAGAAATGGTAATTCTCGGTTAAATAACCCTACCGTTTCAAAACAACTGCGACGAATCAAAGGTGTACTATCACAAGCGCATACTGTTTTAAACTGAACAAGCTGCTTCCATACGTCCTCTCCCTCTGCGTGGGAAACAACAACTCTTCCTGTAGACTTGCCTTGTTGGTCAATTAAAACTGTCCATGTATCTACCAAACCAACTAATGAGTTTTCTTCTAGATATCGTACTTGCTTTTCTAGTTTGGTTTGCTCCCAAATATCATCAGCATCCAAAAGCGCGATATACTCTCCAAGCGCAGCAGAAATTCCTGTGTTGCGTGCTCCAGATGAACCTTGATTCTGCTGCGAAATCAGTTGAACTCGTGGATCTTTTATTTGAGAAACCCACTCCACAGTTCCATCAGAACTTCCATCATCAACAATTAAGACTTCAAAATCTGTGAACGTCTGCTTGAACACACTCTCCACAGTTTCTTTTAGGTAAGCCATAGCATTGTAAGCTGGAATAATCACAGAAACTTTCGGCATATGACCCTCTTGTATTTAATGAGTTGGTAACGACACTTTTTTCTTGGACTGCAAAATCATTTCTAAAATCAGATCGCGATAACGTAATGCGATCGCATCCCAACTAAAGCGAGCAGCATTCTGTCTAGCACGTTGACTCCAGTCACCACTCAGCGCGTCTTTGATAGCAGTTGTGTAAATATCCATATTGGTAACATCACATAGAATACCACTCTCACCAACAAGATATCGCCGCATTTCATCGTCAGTAGCGACAACGGGTAACCCGCTAGCCATAGCTTCTAAGTAAACAAGCCCGAATGGCTCGTTAATGGAAGGGAGTGTAAAGACATCCGCACTGCGGTAAACTTCAGGCATCTGATCATGGGGGAAAGTCCGAATCGCAAACCGATGCGATCCCAGCAACTGATCTCCCAGCGCTTGAAAGTATGCGCGATCCGGTCCATCTCCACATATACAAAGACTAACCTCGCTTAAGCTAGCTACTGCTTGAATGGCTAGTTCAACTCGCTTATGATTCTTCCGGCTTAAACTAGCCACACACAGGGCGATTGGTTTTGGTAAATCAAGATTAATCGCTGTTCCTTTTGGTGTAAATCGCTCAAGATTCACACCATTGGGAATCACACTTGTTCGTTGCGTCGGTTTCAAATTATGGGCGAATGCTGCTGTCGCTTCATCCAACACAACAAGATGATCTGGACGAAAACGAAGATTGCGCTGCAAACATTTTCCCTCTGCATTTGAGCTATTGTGTTCAGTAAAAAGTATCGGCGTCCCCGTCAGCGCTCTGACACAAGCAGCCATTGCCAATCCACCATAATCATTGTGAGGAAAAATGAGGTCAGCAGGATGTCTAAGCAAGTGGAGTAAGCAAGGAAAAAAACTCGTTAGATGTTCCACCACAATCTCAGGAGTTGAGAATTTACCCATCAGTCGAGCAACCAGAGGGTGACGCACAGCATGATAAGCATGAGAACGGGGAATACATGGAATGGGGTGGCTAAAAGGTCCACAATCAGCGCCACTAAGCAGTTCGACTTCAAAGTAGGAACTCAGACGACGAGTCAGTTCAATCGCCACAATTTCTGATCCACCACTCCAGTTAACTCCAGTGCTGGGATGGACTAAGACAACTCGGTAGGATCGTTCACCTCTTTTACTTAATTGAGTGTTATTGATGGGACTAATAGTTTTTGTGGTCATTCTTAAACGATTTTATAGACAATATAGGAATCCGGTTTTGTTTATGAATTTACTAGTTAAGGGCAACGCTTAACTTTTAACTGTACCTAGTTCAGTAGAAATAAAATAATAATCCTATAAAATAAATTATAGAAACTGATTTAGGCTAGGTTGTCACTGCTTTTGGCTTGAAAAATGTGAGTAATGGTTTTTCGATATATAAATATATCAAACATCCACAAATGATAGCTATAATTGCAAAAAGAAATCCTAACACATCTGCGAATACCAGGTTTTGAAAAATATTAAATGGTAATTTCTTCAAAACTTTCGTTATCTGGTTGATGAAAAAACCATGTGCTAGATAGATAGAGTATGATGCATTGCCTAAAAATAAAAGAATATTAGGGACGTTAATAGTTTTTCTCAGTTCCAAAGAAGCACCACCTACAACAAGAAGTGTACAAGCAATGCCGAATGTCATAACAGATGATACTCCTAAAAATTTGTAGAAATAATCGATAGCTGATAACGTATACAGAAAAATCCCTACATATATAAATGGTATTCCATTACTAATTTTTTGGCTTAACAAAGCATAGGCAGCGAAGCAACCTAAAACAAATTCCAGATTTAACTCCGAAAATACAAATTGAAGTAATATGTTATTTTGAGGTAATTGAAGAATACCAATAAAATGAAAAAATACGCCTGATAACCAAGCGATAATTATCGGAAAAGAAAACTGAGGTTTCAACGCAATCAAGAGTGCAAACATAAGGTAAAAGAAAATCTCAAAGCTGAGTGTCCAACTCACTCCAAGAAAGGTTGATGAAAGAATTTGTCTGTCTTGGGGAAAGAGCAGAAAAGCTTTGATAAATTCTCCAATACCAATATCCTTGATATTAGATTTCTCAAACAATATGAAAGATGCAAATATTTTACTTGTTAAGACAACCCAGTAAAGCGGGTAGATGCGTGTAAAGCGTTTATACAAAAATGTTCCTAATTGGTTTTGATGACCTATATCCTTCTGATGAATATAAAACATGATAAAACCGCTTAAGACAAAGAAAAAGTCCACTCCTGACCCTCCAAAAGTGGTTATTTTAAATAAAAAATTTTGATTCAAATTCTGGTTATATATGAGATCTGTATGGGCAAGTACTACAAGTACTGCTGCCAACCCTCGATAAACCTGAATAAGATTTAGTCTTTTCGCTGACATAAATTCTAAAGTTTCCAAGCCATAATTTTTATCATCAGTAAAAACGCTTTGGAGAACGGATCAAGGTAGTACTGCTCTCTACAGGGTGTTCATTCCAGTTCCACCCTGCGACTGCCATTAAAGTGAACCAATAAAAAAACAGAGTTGTATGACTCCAGATATTTTCTGTAATCATTCCTACAGGGTTCGCTAGACAAATAGCGAACATAACTGAACATAACTCACGTTGAGCGCTGCCAGGTGGTGCCGATCGCATAAGCTGGATAAGACGCACACCTTGAGCCACAATAAACACTAAAAAAGTTACAAAACCAAGTATCCCACCTTCTACTAAAGCTCGGACATAATCATTGTGAGGAAGCAACCTATTAGTAGATACATTGATACTCAATCCCAAACCGTAACCTAAAAAGGGATGCAGACGCCAAGCATTTAGCAATGTATACCATTGGGAAATTCGCCAGTTAAAACTGTTGTTATCGCTTTGTGAAAGTAGAATAGCTCGCGACACATCGATATTTGGATTGAGTAGGGGTGTATTGGCGAGTGAACTTAGGCGTTCTCGTCCAAACTCGGTGCTGGCAAATAGTCCCAGGACAAGCGCTACAAATAAAACTCCACCTATGAGGTTTACTGGGCTTAATTTCGGAGCAACTAAAACCACAACAAAGGTAGCAATCATCATCAAGCCAAATAATGCCTTAGTACTCACATAAAAAAATGCTAGTAAACCTAGCAACAATAACCACACAAAGCTTTGTCTTGATTGCTTGAGTTTCCACCAGGTTAAACCAATAAATAGTAACAGCAAAGTGACAAACCCATTAGGGTGACCAATCGTCCCTTTGATGCGAAAACCTTCAGATGCTAATGAATCACTATCATAGTTTTGCGCTGAGAGAAAAGCGGGTAAGACAGAAGGTATGAACATCTGCATCAACCCTACCACGAGCGGTGCTACCAAAGCTAAGAACAGCACAGAGATCATTTTCTCAGGAGGAATTCGGTCTTTGAGCTGCATCACCAACAGATAAACCATCAACCACGAAAAAAGACGAATCCATTCACGGATGCTGTCTGACAAATACCCAGCAGCTAATCCCAACCCTCCCAAACACAGGAGTACCACCCACAAGCCTTGTAAAAGAACCCAGCCAGCAAAAAACCACAAAAAGCGGTCAGTCTGTACAGTTTGCCTTCTCAATAACATTACTGTTACATAAAGCAAAGTCAGAACATCCAACCCAAGAGCAAACATCGCTGGTAGTTGTTGCCCAGAGAAAGGATCTAGAGAGGTACGTAAAACTAAAAGTCCGAGAACAACTTGTTCAAAGCTAGTAAAAAAGTAAAAAAGAAATGGTATTGCACCCAAAGCTAAGCCCAAGTAAAGAGGTTTGGTACTTCCGATCAAGAATCCTGTTACCAAACCAACTACCACACCTGCTAACCCAATTAAGAGTCCCAGACGAGAAGAAGGACCCAAGCGTTGTTTGGTCAACATTACTACCTCTGCCTCATACTGTTCGCAGAATCTCTAGTCTCAGATCTTGCACCAATCAATTGCTTCTGAGATTTGGGTAATCGAGGTCGGTAACGATAACTAGGATAACGGTAACTTTGTGTCAAATGTGTCATTCCATTCACCGCGACTCCCAGGATAGGGATCCGATTTTGTGTTAAATCCCGTACACATCTTGAGAGAACTTCTTTATCCGTGAAGCCTGGACGTGCAACCAGCATAAGTCCATTACCTTCTTGAGCTAATGTTAATGCATCCGCACAAGCAGTTAAGGGTGGTGTATCTATTATAACTAAATCATAATTTTCAGATGCTTCTGCCATCAAGGATTTCATCGCGACTGACTCTAGCAATTGCGAGGGACGGGCGTGTTGATTGCCACAAGTCAATACATCTAGGTTCTCAATATCTGTTGGCTGCACAGCATCCAGCAAGGATACATTTCCTTCTAACACATCGGTAATCCCTGGATCAGGGGCTAGGTTGAACAGTGTGTGCTGGGAAGGTCTTCGCAAATCTGCATCAATAATCAATGTTCGCCAAGATAGCATACCTACAACAGCAGCAAGGTGTGATGCGACTATAGATTTACCTTCTCCAGATATAGTACTACTGACAACAATCACCCGCAATTGTTCCGATTTGCGAAACTCTAAAGTTTTGAAGAGTGTGCGGTAAGGTTCAATCAACTCCATATTATCTAAGAATTGACTGGCTGGGTCAAGAACAAGCGTTTTAGCGGGTAAACGTGGTAAAATTCCTAGCAATGGTAGCTGTAGTAGTTCTTCGGCTTCGGCAGGATCGCGTAGTGTATTATCCATCACCTCTAGAAGTAACACAACGCCAACACCTAGCATTATTCCAAACACACCAGCAAGTGCTAATACCACTTTCTGTTTGGGTTCAGATGGTGATGATGGTGCAACAGCATTTTCGATCGTACGAATGTTGCTCACCTTTTGTGCTTCTGTCAGCCGTGCTTCTTCCAGTTTGCCTTGGAGGAACTTCAAAGATACTGCGGCTTCTTCCCGTTTGCGGGTTAGTACAGTGAGTTGTTGCTGTTTCATGGGTAGTTGAGCCAGACGATTCTGGAGTTCAACTTTCTTTTGCTGGAGAAGTTTCACCCTATCATTAACTGCAGACTCTTCGATTCTATTGAGGATAAATTTGGAGTTTAAATCTTGAGAGAGTTGATCACCAGCGAAATTATTTGTGGAGTCGCTTTGATTTTTTGAGGATACGCGACCCAGTTGTTCTGATAATACTGCACGCAAGGCATCCCGTTCTCCAACTAAGTTTGCCACAGCTGGATGATCATCTGTGAAGCGCAAACGAGCTTCAATGATTTTATTTTCCAGTTCTGATAACTTAGCTCGCAGTTTCTTAATTTCTTCGTCTTGTCCGCTGCGAACGGATGAATAGGCGTTGTTCAGGTTTGTACTTTTGGTAACTTGCTGCAAGGATGCATCTCGCGCTTTGATCTCTTGAAGTTGAGCCGAGAGAGTACGCTCTTGGTCTTCCACAGTTGCTATACTTTCCACCAAGCTTTTTGTTTGTTCTTCAACAGAGACAATACCGCTCAATTTTCTGTATTTGTTTTCTTGCGCTTCAGCTTGTAGCAGCTTATTTTCCGCCTCGGGTACTTGTTTGCGTTCCAAAAATTGCTTAACCTTTGTAGCCTCAAGACCAATACTTTTTGTGTTGTCCTCAACCGTCGCTTGAGAAATGGCGTTGAGTAGCTTAGCTGCGAGCTGAGGATCGCGAGATTGATAACTTAGTTCCAAAATATTGGTTGCTGGAACAATTTTAACTTTTAAATTACGAGCAAGTTCTGTAGTTGATACAGGACTTTTAGATAAATCACCGTAAGTCTTGGGAAAAGCAATCGCGATCGCTCGTTCAAGAACACGTTGCGACTTGATCAGTTCTGCTTGATCAGCCAAGGGACTAATTCCTGGTGCGTTTGCAGAGACTTGAGTGAGATCACGACCTAATTCTGAGACACTCACCCTTTTGTCGTCCAGCATCAGTCGCGCATAAGTTTCATATTTACTTGGGGTGACTGAAAGATATGCGATCGCCCCACCAATCACAGCAACAAATGCAGCGACTGCGGGAATACTTCGTCGCGTCAGCACTGCTAGTACACTTGATATTCCTTTTTCCATAACATCTTTCTCCCTTATTTCATGAGTCATGAGTCATAACTCATGACTCATGAAAATTTGAACAAATAACTTGGTTGAGTTCACCCTATACTTACGACACAAGTGTGCCGTAAGTTCTACAGTATACGCTGCGATCAGCGCCGGCTGACGCCACGCCTTACTCACCAGTCGCCTAAGAGGTCACAAAGCGCCTCCTTTTGGACAAATCTGACGAGTTGCTGTCCAGTTGGAAACTTACTTGGTGCTGTAGGATCACAAATGACAAACCACTATTTTTTCCCCATAACCTCCGCAAGTCCAGTTTGGTTTTGTTGGTAAATACGTACTGGTTCGGGGGAGGTAATAAGTGTTGTATAGAGTTTTAGGGTTTCGTTCGTGATGTGATCCCAGCTGTAATTCAGTTGTACATGTTTTTTTGCATGTACAGCCATTGCTCTTAATTCTTCTGGGTGATCTATTGCCCAGTTTAAAGTGCGAGTTAAAGAGTTGAGGTTTCCAGCTTCAAACAATTTTCCGCGACCTCCACTAATTAATTGCTTGTGAGGTGCGATGTCGCTTGCAACAACTGGTATCTCTTCCTCCATCGCCTCTAACATTGCTAGAGGTAGTCCTTCTAGATTAGAGGGAAGGACAAATAACCCTGCTCCTCGGACAATTTCCCAAAGACGTCGTCCCCTCAGTTCGCCTGCAAAGACAATATTTGGATTATTTGCGACCTTTTGTAATAGTTGTGAAGTGAATGATTTCGTATCGCTCACACCACCAGCTAGAACAAGTTTCCATCCAGGAGGATTCAAAGCACTAAAGGCGTCAACTAACAAGTCAGGACATTTTTCTGGTACGAGTCTACCCAAAAAGACAATATAGCGCTTTTGCTCAAGACCTAATTGAGTACCGTAACCAAAATTGGGATCAGATTCACCATACCTGGCTGGGGCGTTGGGGATGTAGACTGTGTCCCGATCATAAGTTTGTGAAAAGTAGGTTTGGAGGACATTAGACACGACGATCAGTCCGTGAGCGAAACGAACTGCAGCCTTCTCTCCCATTTGAATCACGCGAGTTGAAAAACTCCCCCACTTAGCACGTTGCCAATCTAAACCTTGACAGGTTACGACAACCTTTGCACTATTGATAAGTTTTGGTAAACAAGTGAATAGAGATGGACCAAGAGCGTGAAAATGAATGATATCGTATTTTGTGGTGGAAGCTGCTAGTGCTCCTAGTGCTGACGTCACAAAAGCATCCACTCCTCTTAAACCGAAACCAGGTAAGGAGATAACTTGGACGCCCTGATAGTCGTAACGGTCTTGCCAGGAACTGTCCGTATAAGAGGAGCGGGCAAATAAATCAACAGAGTGTCCTTGTTTGACCATACGAGGATACACTTCTGCGCAGTAATGCTCAATGCCGCCCTGTTTGGGAGGTAGACCTTTTGCACCAATGACAGCAATTTTCATACTAGTTAAGCCGTGCTTGTTTTGCGATGGAAAAGTATGTACAAATCGAAATCAAGTTACATTTCGTAACATATAAAACAACAAGAATACAGAAGATGGGAACACAAAAAATCTCTGTTTCTCTGTTTCAATTTCTGAACTCTAAAAAAGCATTGTCTCTCCCTGATAACTATAATTTTTTGTCTTTGTTTCTTTCCTAGTTTTTGTTTTGACATCACGTTGTGTTCAGACCGGAAGAGCAATGCTATTACGCTGTTCCCAGCGATTTAACATTTCGCTGTAAACCTGTTCAACAACCGTACTAGCTGCATAAGGCTTCGCAGTCTGCACGCAAGATTCTGTCGGATAATCTCCTGGATGTAGAAGCACTTTCCGTAAAGCATCTGCTATGCACGCAGGTGTTCGTTGGGAACAAACAACCCCACTCTCAGCAGTTAGTAATTTTGGGGTTTCACCACATTGAGTCGTGACGACTGGAGTCCCACTCCCAAGCGCTTCTAAAACCACCAAAGGTAGACCTTCGTATGCACTGCTGAGGACAAAAACATTGCAGACACGATGAAGCTCTGCGAGTTGACTTTGAGTCACTGCTCCCAGCATCGTAATCTTATCTACAAGTCCTAGTCTTGCAATTTCCGCACGCATTTCTACTCCTAACTCGCCATCCCCCGCTACAAGTAGATGAATATGAGGCTCGTTTAAAGTAGCAAACGCACGTACTAGCAGAATCGGGTCTTTTTGAGGATGAAGCCTCCCAGCAAATAAAATAAAACGAGTCTGTTCATCCACACCTAGCCGAGACGCCAGTTCTCGCCTTTTAATTTCTCGTTCATCTTCTCTTAACGGGTAAAAAATTCCATTGTCAAAAGAATTTTTGATGTACGCAATTCGGTCTTGCAAGCGAGGATAACGCTGCTTATATAGTTGCGCTGCATCAGTATTACACGAGAGAATTTGGCTAAACTGGCGAACTAACAGACCTTCTAATGCAAAATATGCAGCTGGAAATCTTCGCCAAAGAATAGCTTTTTTATTACCAGCAGCTTGCATTTGCGTCTGTATATCATTGTGGATAAACAGAGTTTTTTCCCCCTGCCAATTAAGAGCTGCGATTGTTGGCTCTATCCTGTGAAAATGCATAAAGTCGGAAGCAAAACGATGCCCTAAAAGAGCTGCTGTATATTTTAGGGTTGTTGGAATTAAGCTTCGGACGTTATCATCTTCCAGTGTAAATAAGGGCAAAAAAGCAATTTCTCTACCTGCAAATTCTGCTTGTTGCCATTTACCAACAGGCTTTTTTGGATCAGTATTAGTTCCTACGAGTTTTACCTCAAACTGGCTGGGAGCGTATTTGATGAATGTATTTATGAGTGTTTGTATACCTCCAATTGTGGCGTTCCAAGGATTAAATTGGTAAAATATCGTGATAACAGGTTTACGCATGGGGACTACCCTGCACAACTTTTGTACAAGAAATCAAATGTTTTTCAATTGTCAAAAAGCACTCAAAAACTTTAAATATATCCTCCTACACACTAAAGAATTTGAGCGTTTTTGTATTCCTCCAATAGTCATAATCAAGTGGCTGAGATATCAGTATCATCTTGGCATATTGTAAGATTTATAACCACTGCCGTACAAACACAGAAAAAGTTTTTTACCTTCAAAAAAGGTACATAATTTCTATGTGATTTTTACACTTAAATTGAATTACATTTATCAAATAGTAATATTTCTGAAGCCAATTTTTACTGCAAAAATCTGAACTTTATCAAATCTTTATAATGATTGTATAAATTTTACACGACTGCTATCAACATTATGGTATGCTGTTCTCTTTATACACTTATGAAAAAAGAAGACAAAATTTACAGCAACTTAATAAATCTAATTGTAAAAAAAAGGACGTTTTGAACTCTGTCTACGCCCAAATGTGAAAAGATGCTTGAAGAAAGCAGAAATATTCAAAGCAGTTATTGTGAAGGTCAGAGCATGAGTGGAGAATTCAAACTCCCACTCAAAGTATTGACCACCAAATCTGCGGTTTAGTGGTCAATAGTAAGCAATATTGGCTACCCCATAGAATCAGTAAACACTGAAGCGCTGTTATATCTGTTACGGCTTAGATTTTGCTTCTAAGTTTTCTAAGCGGCTTCTGAGTTCTTGGTTTTGTTGTTTAAGTTGGTCAAGTTCAGAACGTAACTGACGAAGCGCTTTTTCGGAACCAATGTTGGTTTGCACCTTGGAAATCTCTTCCTCAGCGTAGCGACGTACGCGCCCATCTGGTGTTTGGTCAGCCAAAGCTTGCAAAATTCCGATTGCTTTGGCGATTTCCATTTGTCCAAGGGCTGCGACTACTGCTATTTGAGTTAAAAAGAATGTTTCGTTGGAAATTTCTGTCAATCGCTCTAAAACCCGTTCCACATTCGCACTATTTTGACCAACAGAAATCTTCCCTAGAGCACGAATTGCGGCTAAACGCAAGGGTTGTGGTACACCAAGGTGGGTGTATTCCATGAGGAGATTTAAAGCGGCTTCTGAGGTTTTGAGTTCGCCAAGAGCTGCGATCGCACCACTGCGTACGACCTCATTCCAACCCGCCTTCTCTTCCAAAACGGATTTTAGCAGCTTGATTACCTTTGCTTCCTTTGGTTTATCTTCTGTTGTCCCAGCCGCTATGACTCCTACAGCACGAGTTGCTGTGGCTTCTACATAGTAGCTAGGATCGCCTACCTCCAACAGTTCTTTCAACACCTTATAGCTTTCATGAGTTTTGACCTTTCCAAGTGCTTCCACCACAGCACGGCGCACGTATGAACTCTCATCCTTTAAACCAACAACCAACTCATCAAAGACTTGATCAAGCTTGATTTCTGCGAGTTGTTTAGCCACCTCGACGCGTACACCCCAGAAGGGTTCATTTTTGAGTGCAGCAGACAGCGTTTTTAGGGCTTTATTACCGCCTTTTTTCGCCAAAGCTTCCGCTGCTAGGATGCGGGAGATAGGGTTGGGATCAAATTCCAACTGCGCTTTCAATTCTGGTAGTGGGTATTCCAGAGACACCGTTTTCAGGTAGTGATTCCCCACATCAAAGCTGATAAATTGAGGTTTTTGCTCTAGAGGGAAGTAGAAGCTTTGTTCGTGTTCATTCACTCGTACTGTAAAAGTTTTAAGGTCACAAGATCTAGTCTGTGAAGCAGTCAAAGAGGAAGTCTCGGAGTCTGGTTGTTGGACGTACCCAAAACCGATAGGGATTTTTAAGTCAAATAAATCGCTGTTATTTCCGACACTTGCTTGAGTTTGAGTCACGGTTATCTTAGCCAGCTTGGTATCAGAATCCCAGGAGTAAGCGACTTTAAAATCAGGATGACCACCGCGATAAACATACTGGTCAAAAAGAAATAACAGATTGCGCCCACTTGCTTTTTCAATCGCCCGTAGTAAATCAACTGTTTCCACAGTTTTGTGGGCATTATCCCGTACAAATGTCTGAATTGCTTTCCAAAACAGTTCTTCGCCCAATTGGGTCCGAATCATGTGATAAACACATGACCCTTTCTCGTAGATGTGACGGTCATAAAGTTCAATCGCTTCCCGGTAAACATGAGTGACCATTGGACGGCGATAGCGACTACTATCTTCAGCTAAATAACTACGAGCTTCCTGTAAACGATAGTATATGGCTTCTTGAGCACCGTACTCATGCTCTGTCCACATAACTTCGGAGTAAGAAGCCATCCCCTCCTTGATCCAAGCATGAGACCAGTGCTTAATCACCAACAAATCACCAAACCATTGGTGCGCTAGTTCGTGGACAACCAAGCTTTCTGTGTTGCGGTTATCTAATGCTGCTTTTTCATCTAGCAAACATCTATCGGTTAACAGTGTTGCAGATGTATTTTCCATTCCTCCAAAGATGAAGTCGTCAACACAGACTTGAGCGTATTTAGGGTAAGGGTATGGATAGCCATATTTTTCGCTCAAAAACTCTATCATCTGCGGAGTTTTGCCCATACTACGTTTGGCATCTTCTTCGCGACCTTTTTCAACGTAGTAGGTGACGGGTATTGTGTTCCACTCATCACGAATTTCGGCAAAATCACCAACTGCTAAAGTCATTAAGTAGGTCGGATGAACTTGCTGCTGTGACCAGTGGTAGATTTTGTCGTTACCAAGTTCATCTGTAGCAATAAGTTCCCCGTTAGAAATTGCTATCAAGGGTTTGGGGACGCGGATGCGAATTTCGGAAGTAGAAAGTTGTCCAGGGTAGTCAAAGCAAGGGAACCAAAAGCGGGAGTCTTCGTCTTCTCCTTGAGTCCAAACTTGGGAGGGTTTATGAGGATAGTGTTTGTCGCTTTGGATAAAGTACAAACCGCGTTGTGGTTTGTCTGCTGAGTAATCGATCGCAATGACAATGGACTTGTCAACTTGTGTAGGTGGTTCGAGTTGGATAGATAACTGTTGTCCATCGTAGTCAAAGTTTTGCGTTTTTCCATCCACTTGTACTGATTCGATACCTAAGTTGACAGCATCTAAATTTAAACGGTCAATACCGTCGCGGATTGGTTTAAGTGTTATGCTACAACGACCTTGGTATTTTTTGTTAACGATATCCAAACTGAGGTCTAAAAAAATATGCTCTACAAGTCCCGGATGATCTGGATTGTAATGCGGTTTTGCCCCAGGTAACTCAAAAGTTTTATACTGTGTTTTTTCTGTATCAAAAAAATGTTGTGACATTGATGTTTACTGAATCTTGGTAACCCTGAAAATTCCTTATGAATGTTGTAAGGAAAAACAGCTTGATCGCGTGTTATCCCTATGTCAACTTAGGATACACCCTAAACATTTTGTACACTGTTGTCATTGAACATACAGTGTTTTGCCCCTAAGCAATTTAAATTCTGTAATAATATCCTGATGGTTTTATATAGCTTAGAATAGCTTGTTACCACCAAAAGGTATATATTTTTCAGATAAAGAACAATATCATTTGTGGATTTGTTCTTGACGCTTTTGAAGTACTACTTAGATCGCTATTATACTCATATTTTTTCCGATTGACAATCTGATCACTAAATCGTGATAAATAGCGTGCAGCCTTGTTTAGTGAATCCGCAAAATCCACAATGACATTCTTACTAAGATCTAGGATAATTCGTTGAGCAAAAGGGAACATTTACAATGCCCGAAAGTCGGTCAAAATTTATAATTCCTGCTGTTAGTACTGCCGTAGTTGTGGCAGGAGGAATAGCAGCGTATATGTATTTGAAGGGTGGTCCCTCTGGAGATATTTCTGATGTTTTGGGCGCTGCTAAAATCGTGCCAGATGAAGCAATTTTGGCAACTTACATTTCTACTGAGCCAAAAGTTTGGGCAAAGTTAGAGCAATTTGGCACTCCTGAAGCACAACAGATAGTCGCACAAAATTTGGAGAACTTCAAGAAAAAACTGTCTACTGATAGCAATATTTCTTACGAACAAGATTTAAAACCTTGGGTTGGTGGTGTTATGGTTGCCATGCTACCCTCAAGTCCAGCAAAACCTGTTGCACAGAATACTCTGCAAGCAGCACAGGAACCTAAAATTTTGGTGGTAGTGGGAATCAAAGATAAATTGGGTGCCTTGAATTTTGCTAATAAATTGAAGGCACAAAAAGAAGTCAAAGTAGAGGAAACTGACTACAAAGGCGAAAAAATCATAGAAACAACTGGTAAGAATGATCACAATTATACTGCTGTTTTAAATACGACTTATGTTGTCATTGCTCCGGAAAAGCAATCTGTAGAGCACGCAATTGACACTTACAAAGGTGAACCTTCCTTTGCAAGTAAAGAAGGTGCAAACAATATGTTAACAAGAGGTGTCAATGTAGACAACACCCTGGCGCAAATTTATGTACCGGATTATCGCAGCATGGTACAGCAATTAATAACCGCAAATCCGAACGCCACGCCGATTTCTCCAGAAAGCATGAAGCAGTTAAAGCAGATGAAATCTATGGTGGCGAATGTAGGAATTGATAATACGGGTGTGCGGATGAAAGCCATTGCCAAGTTAGACCCAGAATTGGTCAAATATCAGTATGAAAACAGTTCTGCTGATGTGGTATCTCAATTTCCTGCTGATACAATCGCCATGTTGAGCGGAAAAGGAATCAGCAACTGGTGGTCAGGGCTTGTGGAACAATCAAAAGATAGTCCTGAGTTGAAGCTTACGCTTGAACAAGCTCGATCGCAACTGAAATTAGTCAATATTGACCTGGATAAAGAAATTTTCGGGTGGATGAATGGAGAATTCGGTTTTGCTGCTATTCCATCAAATCAAGGTGTGTTGGCGCAGATTGGTTTTGGGGGAGCGTTAGTTTTCCACACAAGCGATCGCAAAATGGCTCAAAGCACTCTCAACAAACTGGATGACTTTGTTAAAGCACAATCAGTCAATGTAGCAAAAAGAAGTATCGGCGGTAAAGAAGTTACAGAATGGCTGATTCCTCAACAAGGAGCTTTATTAGCACACGGCTGGCTAGATAATAACTCCGTATTTGTCACTATTGGTGGTCCGGTAGCCGAAACTCTAGCAGATCGTAAAGGTGAGTCTTTACAAGGTAGCAACAACTTCAAAGCTGTTACTAACACTCTCCAAAGGCCTAACGGTGGATATTTTTACTTAGATATGGACAAAACCGTACCTCTGTTAAATCGTCTTGCCACTGCACAACAGCAGCCGATGACTCCTGAAACAAGTGCGATCATAAGTTCCATTCGCGGTTTGGGTTTGACTGCTACTAGCCCCGACAAAACAACTACCGAAGTTGAGATGTTGCTCGCCCTCAAGCCGAAAAATGGGAATTAGGAGGACTGGTAATTCACCTGTGTACATCTGGTGTTGATCTGGTGGTTCTCACTTCTAAATACATACTTCTGCAATATGATTCATATAGACAGGCTTTCTCCTGATTGCAAAGGTAGACAATTCATTTGATCAACATTAGTGATGAACACGGCTGTAAAAAATACTCCTGGATTAGCTTCGCGTTTTGTAAATGGCGTTCTGGCAATCAAGCCTTTAGCCAGTTTAGCCAAGCATCAAGCTAGGCAAATGATGATTAAACGCGCTAAGAAAATAGGGGTGAATTGGCTCGAAGAAGCACAAACCCTACAAGCGCGTAATTGGCAAGCTGACTTCGCTAAAGTACAAAATCCCCAAGTTACTTACCCAGAATACTACTTCCGCCCATTCCACGCTTACGAAACAGGAAATCTCAGTTGGGAAGCTGCGTTGGAATTTGAAGTTGCTGCCCGCACCGTCCACGCTGGAATTTGGCGGGATGCTGGGGCAAAGGGTGATCCCATGCTGCGCCAAAGTTACCATGAGATCATCAAACAGCAAATTCCCCAAGAACCACAAGACATTCTAGACATGGCATGCGGTGTGGGTTTGAGTACTTTTGCTCTACAAAAAGTTTATCCTGATGCCAAAATTACGGGTTTAGACTTATCTCCCTACTTCTTAGCCGTTGCTCACTACCGTAGTGAGCAGCACCATGCTAATGTTAACTGGATTCATGCGGCTGCTGAATCTACTGGGCTACCAGATGCCTCGTTTGATTTAATTTCCATTTTTCTGATGTGCCACGAACTGCCTCAAGCAGCAACTCAACAGATTTTTGCTGAAGCCAGACGCCTACTGCGTCCGGGTGGACATCTGGCAATTATGGATATGAATCCCAAATCTGAAATTTACAAGAAGATGCCGCCTTACATTTTGACGCTGCTCAAAAGCACTGAACCGTATCTTGATGAATATTTTACGTTGGATATTGAGCAAGTGATTGTAGAGGCGGGGTTTAAAACTCCCACCATCACTCCTAACAGTCCCCGTCACCGCACTATTATTGCTCAAGCGTAAAGACGTAAATGCTACGTTCCTACATGGAATTGTTGTGCGCAGTCATACCACCGCTACTACTTCTGCTTTACTACTATTACCGCATCCCTTCTGCCCCTTCTTTGATGCGGCTGCTGTTTTTCTTTGTGTTAGGAGCAATATCTGGTATTCTTGCTCTGGCGTTGGAAGGGGTTTTTGAAACAGTCGCCAACAATGTTGTTGACTGGGAAAGAATGCAGCGTGTTTTCCCAGGTGTTGTTGTGCGACAACTTATAGAAGTCGGTCCTGTAGAAGAAACCTGTAAGCTGGTAGCGGTGATTGTCCCAACTTACCTTTTCCAACCTCGATACCGATTTCGCCCCACTTCTGTTTTTCTATTTACCATAGCGGTTGCCCTTGGATTCACTGCCCAAGAGAATTGGATTTACCTTTCTCACGACACGGCACCAATTTTTGAGCGAATTATCAGCACACCAATTCATGCCATGTTTTCTGCCCCTTGGGGGTATGTCCTGGCAATATGTATTAGCGAAAACATTTCTTTGTATGGATATCGGCAGTTTTTGCCTGCTGCTTGGCTCAATGCTGTGATTTGTCATGGTTTAGTAAATGTTCTATCTATGAGCGATCGCTATCCAATACCACTAAATTTGCTCAATTATGGCTTGTTCCCGTTTCTGTTGTGGATGTTTTGGCGACTACAGCAGTTACTGCGAAGGGTGCAAGGCGAACTTCCAATCATGCTGATCTCTGGATACACACCTAAACAGCGCTTCCAACAACGTATCAAAGTGCTGTTAGCTTTGTTGCTGGCTGGAAATGCTCTTTTTGGGCTATTTCTTTTAGTCAAAAGTCTGAGCTTGTTGAATATATCTCAGCTTTTTGACCGTGATGTTGTGTCATTTATACTTAGCCGCTTATTGCTAAATGCTGGTTTTGGACTTGTAGCATGGGTGATTTATACCTCTTTGCGACGTTCAGCACGTGAGTAACCCAAGCAAATAGCCCCCAACTTAATTACTGTTTATCAGCTAACTTGTCATAACGCCATCAAAAAAAGGATATATAATACTTGCGAAATCGCAATCCCAAATCATTAATTGGGAGTGGTTCTATTTTCGCAAATTGGTTGGCTTAACCACCAGACAAAAAATGAAACAAACAAAACAACTCACCGCAATCATTGAGCGCGAGGGAGATGGCTATGTATCGCTTTGTCCTGAACTTGATATCGCGAGTCAAGGTAGCACAATTGAGGAAGCACGGGATAACTTAGTTGAAGCGTTAGAGCTATTCTTTGAAACAGCAGCCGCTGCTGAAATCCAAGAACGACTGCATACAGAGGTTTTTGTGACACGCTTAGAGGTGAGCGTTGGGTAAGCTAGGTGTTCTTTCTGGTGGAGAAGTTTGCAAAATTCTAGAGCAGCATGGCTTTGTACAAGTACGCCAGCGTGGTAGTCATATAATTATGCAATTGCAAACAGAAGACTCAACAATAACTGTTCCTGTCCCTGCTCACGATAAGCTACGTACTGGCACTTTACAGTCTATTCTTCGCCAGTCAGGACTTCCTCGCGCCCTTTTTGAAGTGGACTCATGACAAGTGGCGATCGTGCTCAAATTCAAAATTCAAAATTCAAAAAAAGAAAAAAGAAAAATGAGATATAGCAGTTGCCAGGTAGATTAGGACATCAACTAATGAGAAAACATGGAAACCACGGGACAATTCCCAGCCTGCTCCCCTTCGGGTATGTCTTCGACACGCCTTCGGCGAACGCAGTCGCCTGCGGAGGAGCCAGTACTGTTCGCGCAGCGTGGCACTTTGTGCCATAGGAGGGTTTCCCTCACTTGGTATCTGGCGTTGGAAACCCTCCCGCAGCGCTGTCTCACCTGCTCCCTGCTCCCTGCTCCCTGCTATATGATAAGTATTTTTCCGGACATGATATTATTGAGTTTCATACACCGAAAATGCGTCAGCTATCGGGTTTTGCTGTGGAATAAGCTTGAATTGGGGCGACTAGTACCGCTGCGCGGAATTCAAAATTCAAAATTCAAAATGAATAGAGTGTAAGCTTTTCAGAGATTTTGAATGGTATGCTTATTTACGCCGCGCTGTACTAGTGAAACTAAAGCGCCCCTTTCAAATACTTGTGAACAAATCTTGACTCCCTACAAGCGTACTAACACAGGTTGATTTTGTGCAGCATTGACTGAGTTTGAATCTGACTCAGTGCAATAAATTTCACAGGAGTTATTCGGAGTTTCCATTAATTTTACTTTGTATAGTGTCGCTCCTAATTCCTGAATGGGCGATCGCAGCAGTTGACTGATACAAAGTGCAATATTCTCAGCAGTGGGAACAACTTCAGCAAAGTATGGAACGTCTTTGTTTAAGAAGCTGTGGTCAAATAGCTCAATAACGTACTCTTTTATAGCTTGATTCAAAGCGCCCAAATCAACAATCATCCCAGTGCGTGGATCAATCTCCCCTTTTACAGTCACTTCTAAATGATAGTTGTGCCCATGACCGTTGGGATTAGCGCACTTACCGTAAATCTTGAAGTTTTCTTCGCCGCTAAGACGAGGATGAGCTAGCTTATGGGCGGCGCTAAAATAAGTGCTGAGTGTGAGGTATGCTTCCATGCCGTTTCCTAAATAATCAGCCCAAAGTTCGGGATGCTCAAAAAGCTGTATACGCACTAAAGGTAAATCAGGTTTTAGTCGTTGCCAAATTACCCGTGCAATGTTTTCTGGGGTGGGTAGAGTTTGTTGAAACTCTAACCATACATCGTTGAGATAGGAAAAGTCCAGTATACTCGTCACTTTTCGGTTAATAACGTGTTTGACGTTGGACAAGTTGAGAATCATGCCATATTCATCCAATTCTCCAACCAGGGAGACAAATAAGACATAATTGTGTCCATATCCGGGAAATCTTGAACAAGCACCAAATTTCTGAATATTTTCTGCTTCACTCAGTTCTGGCAACCAATAGCGATGACTTGCCGAAAACTGAGCGCGACGACTTATAATACATAGCATAAGCAAGCTGTGAGTAAAATTTAAAATTTCTTAAATCTTACTGCTTCCAGTATAAACAAATTCTGGTGTAAGTTGTTAATTGTTGGTTGTTGGTCAACATTCCTGGTTTAACTTAGGACTTAAGCACTGTACAAATGCACCCACTTATGCATTCAGACAAGTTAGCTTTGTCGGCAGGTTTGGCACAACCAAGACGACATTCACATCATTTGCAACCCGTCCGGCTTGGATTGCTCCAGTTTGGACGCTTTGCAGTTTGTCTATCTACAGACTTCTAGTTTGTGAGCCTAACCTTACTTCTGCATAAAATAACTTTGCTTACACCTATTAAGAATACAGAAGAAAAGCTTCTTCATGCTTAACTTCTGTGATCATCAAACTTTTGTTAATACCTAAGTTATCAAAGTATATAGTGGTTGCAAATCTTTCTGAGGTTCTCAAACAAAAAAACAACGTTGCCGTAGCATTTTTCTTGATAAAAAACACAACTTTAGGAGTAATTTCATGGCAGGACTTCACCGTTACAAATGCTTTTTAATACAAATAAACTCTAGTATAGAAAGTGAGTCGCAACAAACTGAGAACATAGTTTTATCTGATAAACCAATAGTAATTGGACGAGATGCTAGTTGTTGTGACATTGTTTTAGATTCCACGAAATACCAGGAAGTGTCCCGTCAGCATTTAAAAATTTCCCCCCTCTCGTCTGGTTCTCCCAGTGATCTGCCTCAATGGGAAATATCCGATTTGGAAAGCCGTAATGGTATTTATATTAATGGTCAGCGCTTACAAGGTTCTCAAATTTTGCAAGTACATGACCAGATCAAACTTGGTCGCAAGGGTCCAGAATTCGTTTTTGAGTGTGAACAGATTAGCTTTGTTGGTATCAGCGATATATTTCCTGTCGTCTCAGGAAGGGTAGATTTACATCAGAAAGGTTTCCTTGTTCCGGGCATTGTCACAGTGATATTCGTTGTAGCAATGTTGGCTACTCGAGATAACAATAACTTCAACTTCCTCTACATCTTGGCAGCTTACCTAGCTTTTGCAAGCCACTATGTTATTCACAAACTCTGCCATAAACATAAGCCCTGGTGGTTGCTAGTTAGCTTAGGTTTGGCTACTGGTTTACCGCTTTTAACTGCCCATCATGAATTGGCAACTATTTTTCACGACATCTTACCAGGAGATGCCTCGGAACACAACGAGAGCATTCTTGCTATCATTCTCAAAGAATTTTTCAAGGCAGGTTTGTTAGAAGAATTGTTTAAAGTGCTGCCAGTGATATTAGTTTACTTTATAGGCAGACTACTCCAATCACCCAAGCGCGAACTGATTGGGGTATGGGAACCTATGGACGGAATCCTTTTAGCAACAGCATCTGCCACTGGATTTGCATTAGTAGAGAGTTTGATGCTAGTGCATGAAGAAACTCAAAGCAAAGGTAATTTTGCGGGATTAACACTTTTAATTCCCCTGATCTTAGGAGATATTTGTGGACAGGTGGCATATAGCGGCTACTTTGGCTACTTCATTGGATTGGGTGCAATGAAACCTAAAAAACTTTGGCGGTTTATAGGAATCGGCTACCTGACTTCAGCATCTCTACATACCATTGGAGCGATTATCTCTGAGTTGCAAAAAGAACATAAACTAGATTTTCTCATCGGTAACGTACTCTCAGCTTTGATAGGCTCTGTGGCTTACATATTTTTGATGGCAGCAATTGTCAAAGCCAATCAACTTTCGCCCGCTCATTCACACAAATCAGTCAATAGGTAGAAGACAAGTTAACTTTAGACGCGTAGTATTATCGTATCTGCATCATGATGGTTTCTAGTTCGTGTTAAATAGAACAGCTATAAGTGGGTGCATTTGTACAGTGGGTAAATCCGACCACGAATTATTACGATTACTAATTATCAACCGTTACACATAGGCACCGAGAGATTCTTGTGCCTCACGGTACATATTAGCGGCAGTGCGAAACATTTCTTGACCAGCGTGCAAGTAACTCTCGTCATAGTTAAGAGGAAAATATGCTAACTGATCTAGCCCATCGCCTATTTGATTGAGACAATAGTAGAGATGGGCTGCTGCTCTTGCTAAACTAGGTGGATTTGGTAAAGAACGAAAAGTCAGGTGCGCCTGCTTGAAGTCAGCTTGACACGCGTGTAAGTAATCCTGAAATTCTTCCAAGAGGACATCATCAAAGGGATCAGCAGCAAGCTTCTCAATTTGCTCCCGTAAAGAAGCCATAATGGTAAACAGCAGGCGGTTCACTGGCTGATAAACTCGGTGCAGCCATTCCTCTATTTGCTCATCGGCGTCTTTTCCTGTTTTTCTTGTCGCCTGGTATTGCTGTTGAGCTGCTGCTGTACGGTGTTGCCTATTGGTAGTGGTTTGTTGAGAGCGTTGACGCAGTTTTTGGTCGTAATTTAGGCGATTTTGAGCGTCGCCTAAAACCTCATATGCTGCATTGAGACGGATAATTTGCTCAGGATCACCGGTACCCTGATTGCTATCAGGATGAAACATCTTGACCAAGCGACGATAAGCTTGCTTAATCTCCGCTTGGGTTGCGTTTGGACTAACTTTGAGTGTTTGGTAGTGGTTCGTCTGATCTGCCATTTATTCAATGTACCGTTAGCATCAGCTAACTGCTAGTTTTGGTTCCAAGTCTTGGAACAACGGTGTACTCAAATACCTTTCTCCAAAACTAGGCTGAATCATTACGGATTTCGCGTCCCTCGTTTTCTTTGCGTTGGGCAACACGAATAGCAGCAAACAAAGCAGCACCGCTGGATATGCCAAGCAGTAGTCCAACTTCATTTGCCAGCTTCACTTGTAAGCGATCGCCTCTTCATCAGTGACCGAAATGACTTCATCTATAATGTTGACATTCAGCACTTGAGGAATGAAGCCAGCACCAATTGCTTGAATTTTGTGAAAACCTGGTCTTTTACCAGATAACACTGGGCTGCTTGGGTGTTCAACTGCGATACGCACAGAGTCAACCTTCTGGCTAACTTGTGCTGAGCCTGTCGAAGTAGCGCCCACGGCAAAGTCTTCCGGCTGCTCGCCTGAAAACTTGGTTTGCGTGCTTTGATAAGTTCAGCTACATCTGTAATTGTACCACCTGTTCCGACTCCAGCAACTACTATATCGACCTGTCCGTCAGTATCTTCCCAGATATCCTCCGCTGTCGTCTCCCGGTGTATTTTGGCGTTAGCTGGGTTACTCAACACTCAATTGTAAAAATTTACAACCTTCTTTCCCTACTGATTAGATACTAGATACTAGATGTAGTACATTATGTCCAACTGTCGTCGAGAATCGCGTTTTTCACAGAGTTCTGCAAGCGTGTACTTTTGCAAAACTGCGTTTGCCGCCACCCTTGCTTCTTGCCAGATCTCTTCGACAACACCACTGTCTAGAGTTTTCGGGTTGATGTCTTCCTCACCTATGCCCACATCTAACCCTTCTAAACAATTCAAAATCTCGAAAAGAGTTATTTTCCAAGGTTCTCGCGCCAACAGATAACCGCCCTTTGAGCCACGCTGGCTTTTCAGTATACCTCCACGCCTCAAAGTTGCTAGCAGTTGTTCTAGATAGCGGTCTGGTATATTTTGTTGTGTCGCTATCTGTCGAATTTGCAGCGGTTCACCGCTTTGGTAATGAGTTGCTAGCTCTATTAGAGCCAAAATTGCGTATTCTGATTTACAAGATAGTTCCACGGGCAGCTTTTAAAAAAAAATGATGGGTTTATAAGAAACAAAGTTAAAAGTTAAAAGATTTTTTGCTTTTTTCTTTCTGACTTTTCTTGTCCTCTTTTTATAGTATACTCCGGCTATCCGCTAGGGTTTGTTATTTTCAAATGTTGCTCTAAATATTCCGAAGCTTTTATCTCAAATTTATTGATCCCTGTCGCTCAGGAGCTTGTATCCTGAAAAAAAAAGGAAGAACCCTCCTCATGAGCTACTCGTTTTAATAGGGTTTGTTCATTCTCTACGTGTAAGACCCCGTAGGATGTACGAAAAATACGATTTTTCTTTCCCCCTACACCCCCACATCCCTACACCCCTACACCCCTACACCCCCACACCCCTAGTTTTGGTAACAAGCAATGCCCTGGTTTGTGAAGATAGAAGAAGGCAAAGTTGAGAAGTCCACGTTTGATCAATACGTAAGCGCTCATCATGCTTACGTACAGGAATTAATTGCCAAAGGACACAAAGCGAAAACTGGCTACTGGGCGCAAAAAGGTGGCGGTATGATGCTGTTTGAGGCAGCCTCAATGGATGAAGCACAAAATATCGTAGCTCTTGATCCATTGATACAAAACGATTGTGTTAATTATCAGCTTTACGAGTGGAAAATTGTAGTGGAATAACACACACAAAGCGAAAAATTAATGCTATGGTGTTTAAAGACTCGGATCTACGCGGCTGTAACGCCCAAATCTTGTCAGGACCGGAAGGTAGCAGCAACACGGGATGCTTATAGTAGGCGTAGTCTCCGGGTCGCCCCATTTTAGGAGCAAAAAAGCAGCAATGCCAGGTTTTGGAGATGTTGTAAAAAAAGCTTTTTACCTTGGTGTCGGGTTGGCTTCTTATGCGGGAGAGAAAGCAGGAGGGACAATAACCGAACTGCGATCGCAAGTCCAAAAGCTAGCAGATGAAATGGTTGCGCGGGGCGAAATGACAACAGACGAAGCCCGCCGGTTTGTAGAAGATATGATGAAGCAAGCCCAAAGCGTACCCGCATCTGATACAACAGCTGCTAAAACGTCTCCCTCTGAACCACGTCGGATTGAGATTTTAGAAGAAGACGAGGAGCCAACTACTGTAAAAGTAACTCAACCAACTGAGAATGTTGATAAGCTACGCGACCAAGTCAGACAAATGCAGGAAGAACTGCGTAGGTTACAACGCGATAAGTAGTTGTCAGGCTGGCAGAGGTGCTTGAGCATGAGACTGAAAATTTTCTTTATAATGTAAAATTTTTATAAAAAATAGTCCTTAGGATGTACAAAAGTGCTCCCAGCCATGTAGCATTAAGCGTCCAGTAACTAACTTGTAAGGGCGTCGGGTTTATGGAAAAGTGGCAAGAAGAGTTTTGGGACATGATAGAAATAGTGACTGATGAAGTCGAACGCTTCTTCGTGGGCATGACGGAGATGGTAGACACCTTTTTTGAGTTTACAGAAGAGATTAGCGACCAAGTACAAAATACTATAGCCACCGAGTTAGATCAGTATTTACAAGAACTGGCTGATCCGATTTTGGAAATTTACAGCGAACTGGAAGACATTGTTACAGATGATATTGATCTGGGTTTTCCTTATCCTGTTGAAGCCTGTCAAGAAAAAAATCCCGCTTGCATTGGTTGTCGTCATTACCACGGTCAAGTGTATAGTGGAAATTTGTTAGTTTGCGGTATGCATCCCCACGGTTGGGAAGATGAGAATTGTCCAGACTGGGAACAAGAAGAGTTATGATTAGTTAGTCAATAGTCCAAAGTCCAAAAGAATTTTTGACTGTTGAGTGTTGAGTGTTGATTTTTGACTGTTGACTATGGAAATCAAATATGGAGAACGCAACATTGCGGAAGGGCAACTAATCACATTTCCCAATCCGCGTGTTGGCAGACGATACAATATTGACATTACTCTGCCAGAATTTACGTGTAAATGCCCGTTTTCTGGCTATCCTGACTTTGCCACGATTCACGTTAGCTACATCCCTAATGAACGAGTCGTGGAATTGAAGGCGCTAAAACTTTATATTAATAGCTATCGCGATCGCTATATTTCCCACGAAGAAACTGCCAATCAAATCCTAGACGATTTTGTTGCTGCCTGTGATCCAACGGATGTCACTGTTAAGGCAGATTTCACACCTCGTGGTAATGTGCATACGGTGGTTGAAGTGCGACATCAGAAGAACGCGTAGAAATCTGATAGCGCTGCCCTGGTTACAAATTTTTTATTCAGATATCCTATTCGTCATGTCTTAATGTTCAATCTGCAATTTCTGGACGAATATGAGGAAGATGATGAGGTGATACTGGCTGCGAAGCCGTCAGTCGGAGGCTCAGATCTTACACCTCCGGCTGAGTACGCCCAGAACTCAAGTTCGTGGCTCATAAACACGCGTCCGTTAAAACGGAACGGCACATGCTTCTCCCAAGGGGAGACGCAATCATGCGAACAAGTCGGGAAACCCGGACGCCCTAGTGGGAACGGCCACGCCTTACGGCTATCGGGAACGCCCGTCGCCTGACGCCACATTCTACCCTGCCCGAAGGCGTTCCGCCTACAACGGGGCGGCAGCTTTTCGGGGGAAGCTTCCCCCGAAAACGTGCCTTGGGAACCCGACAGCCAGTCGCCACAACGGTCAAAGCTCGTCGCTTGGGTTGCTTCCCCCGACAGACTTTGGGGGAACCCCAACGCCCTTCGGGTTCGCCAGTCGCCTCTGTCGGGAGACCCCTTCGGGTATGCCTGCGGCACGCCAAGGGCGAACGCCAGATGCCTGGCTGTCGGGAGACCCTCCCGCAGCACTGGTCTCACCTCCTGCAGCGCTGGTCTCACCAGATCCCTCTGTCGGGAAACCCTCATCAAGGACTGGCTCCCTCCGGGAACGCCCGTCGCCTACGGCGGGAAACCCTCTGGGTTTGCGTAGCGCCCCCTATGCCTGCGGCACGGCTACGCCTATCGGGGCTAGTTGCACGCCAGTCCCCTGGCTCGGGGGGAACCCCCGCACGGGGCTGGCTCCACAACGCGCTTAACCCGACGCCCTTCGGGTTCGCCAGTCGCCTCTGTCGGGAGAGCCGTCATTCGCGCTGGTCTCACCAGATACCTCTGTCGGGAAACCCTCATCAAGTACTGGCTCCCTCCGGGTTCACCAGTCGCCTACGGCGGGAAACCCGCCTGCAGCGCTGGATTCACCGCAAGGCACAACTCTTGGCAGCGCTGGATTCACCGCAAGGCGCTGCTCTGGGCACAGAAGTGGCACATGAGGGAAACCCTCCCGCAGCGCTGGACTCACCAGATGCCTGGCTGTCGGGAGACCCTCCCGCAGCCGGTTGTCGTCACCTCCTGCAGTACTGGCTCCCCAACGCAGTGCCTCCTGAAAAACTAACAAGAGTCCGTTTTAACGGACTTGGACTTTGAGCCAAGAAATTTATTTCTTGGCGGGCAAAAAATATGGTGCAAGATCTGACTCAAGGTGTATTAGGTTGCAGGTAATTCTTTGTATCCGATACGCTTCAATTTATTCCCCTGCAATATATATGTTTGAGCAACTTTCAACCTTGGACAACACAAGCCATCCTTTGGACCTTGAGTCAACATAACGATTTTTATTTTTCCTGCACTAATAGAGATATTCTTGATTACCACCCGGTCTCCAAGAGACTCAGAAGCAACGTTCTTTGGGCTACCTTTATCATTGATGATTACTGCTAAGTACTCAAAAATTCCTGAACCACCGCCGTTCATTGTCAAAAGGGTAACAGCATCTTTTATACCATCATTATTCAAATCACCAAAAGTGATGGTCTTTCCCCCCCATATACGTACTTTCTGCTCCTGATTTCTAAAAAAACCATTAATTAGTTTGAAAGAGCCGTACTCGGAAATATGGTACTCAGCATTTGAAAGTGTTTCTTTAGTTAGGGATGTTTTACTGACTTTCTGCGTGCTTGTTTCTAGAGTACTTGCACTTGCTAAAGAGTTTGGTATTGCAGGTTGTTCTGTTACTCGTAGTGCAGTAAAAATAAGACCAAAAGGGATTATGAAAAAAATGAATTTGTGTTTTGTGATCATTTTTTTGAAATGATATGAACAGCATTAAAGTAAAACTATATGATGGCTCAGAAGTTCTTTAGGTCTGAGAAAAGTCTCAAATAAAAAAAGCTTAGATTCCCGACAACTTCTGCGAAGTCGGGAATCTTGTTGTTGACGAATGATTTAGGATTGGTATGGTATCAGGCAGAAGCCGCACGCTATACAACGTGCACGACTTCTACACCATCACTAATTTCACGATATGTGAATTAACTCAACCTACAGCTTAAACAAAGGTGAAGTCTCCTCTGGAGAAGCTCACGCTAGTGTTATTTAGTACGACGCCAATTAAATCATTGCCGTAGAAAATCCGTGTATCTGGTGTTGTGCTATTCAAATCCCCTTCCCAGTTTTTAGATTGACTCAAGGTGTATTGACTGGAACTACCGCGAAGTTGAATGGTATCTCCAAACTCGAAATCTCCAATTACGGCGTAGCCTGTACCTCTGTAGTAAACACCGGTGGTTCTATCACCTAAAATGAAAGTATCTTTGTTTATATCCCCGCCAGTACCACCATACAAGTAGTCAATGTCTGTGCCACTACCATAACCATTCAAGGTATCATTGCCGTAGCCAGCATATAAAGTGTCATTGCCAGCACCACCATACAAGATGTCATTGCCGTAGTCACCATACAGTACGTCTTTGCCGTCGCCACCAGACAAGATGTCATCATAGCCCCTACCAGCTATTGTGTCATTACCAGAGCCTCCGTAGATGGTATTTTTGACATAATAACCTCCTCCAAGAACATCGTCGCCACCATTACCGTAGGCAGTCCAATTGCTAGAACCATTGTACTGAATGTTATCATTGCCATTAGTACCGTTGTAAGGGTTTGTAGTCACGTCAGCCATGTGAAATTACTCCGATTTTCAAGTTATTTTCTAAGGTAAAAAATGGCTTTTGCGACGTGATTAACTACTGAAAACCATCTCGCTGCAATAAACCATTCTTTACCTTCATTGCGCTTAATGAGATGCGCTTCTTGTATTAGCGAAAATGTTATTAAAAGTCAGCAAAACAAGTAAGTCAATACCACAAAGCTACCTGCTTATAGTAAAGACTAAGCGGACATCAAATCAGTTATCAGTTATCAGTTATCAGTTATCAGGCGTATGGCGGGGGACGCGCGACCCAAGGATTTAACTGATAACTGTTTACTGTTTACTGTTCACTGTTAAATAACCTGTTTTCGCTATCAAAATCAATCTGAATCTTTGCTTGCAAAGCCATACTCTCAGATCTGCTAAGTAATGTCAGTGCGAAAAAGTCGGACAGAATTGGAAGAAAGTCGGAAAAAGTCGGATATCTACTGACTTTCCCGTAAAATGCTGGTGGAAGTATTCTGTAACCACTTGAAATCATGAATATTGAGGAAGCGCTGGCTGTTGCAGACGCTGCCATATTTGCTTATACGGGTAAACATTTGAGGGATCAGGAAAAATCAATACTGTCAGCTTCTTGGGAAGGTCAAACGTATGAGCAGATGGCACAGAAGTTTTCATGGTCTGAGAAAACTCTCAAAGATGCAGGTTCTAGTTTATGGAAATCCCTATCAAAGGCGCTAGGGGAAAAAGTCACTAAAAAAAACTTTAAAGCAGCTTTGGAACGTCGGCGAATAGAGAACACCTCAGCGCAGCAATCAAGAGATAACCAAGACTGGGGAACAGCACCAGATGTTTCAGTGTTCTTTGGACGTGAAGAAGAACTGCAACTTCTTGAGCAATGGATTCTCAAAGACCGCTGCCGACTGGTTGGTATTATTGGTTTTGGTGGGATTGGTAAAACTAAACTGTCCGTTTGCTTGGGTAAAGGTGGTATTGGCAAGACGGACCTATTCTTAAAGTTAGCTCGCAGCATTGGGCATGAGTTTACTTATTTTATCTGGCGCTCTTTACTTAACGCTCCACCCCTGACAACTATCCTCACTGACTGGATTAAGTTTTTGTCTAACCACCAAGAAACTCGTTTACCTGAGACTGTGGATGAGCAACTGAGATTGGTGTTGCAGTATCTGCAATCGGAACGTTGTCTGCTGATACTTGATAATATGGAAACTGTGCTGCAAGGTGGGGTTAGCGCGGGACAGTATCGCCAAGGTTATGAAGAGTATGGTCAACTGCTGAAGGCGATCGCACAAGTTCCCCATCAAAGCTGTTTATTGCTCACTAGCCGCGAGAAGCCAAAAGAATTAGATCGTAGTCCCTATTCTGTGCAGGTTCTGGAACTGGGGGGTCTAAATTATGCACAAGGACGCAAGATTTTTGCCCAAATTGGCTCTTTTGAGGGTTCTGATGAACAATGGCAGGAATTGATTGCTTTTTATAATGGTAATCCTCTGGTTCTTGAACTCGCAGCGCGGCATATCCAAGAAGTTTTCTTCGGTAATATCTCTGATTTCTTGCGGGAAGGTAAACAAGTCTTTGAAGATTTGCACGACTTACTGGACTGGCATTTTGAACGACTCTGTGAGCAAGAAAGGGAAATCACTTACTGGTTTGCGATTAACCGGGAAGCTGTATCAATTGTCGATTTACGTCATGATATCCTAACTTCTTCCAGGCAAAAATGCCTTCCATCCACACTACAATCCTTACAACGCAGATTACCAGTTGAAAAAAACGAACAAGCCTCTGCCTTTACTTTACAGCCTGTTCTCATTGAGTACATAACCGAGCGATTGATTGAACAAATCACTCAAGAGATTTCCACGGGCAATGTTTCTTTGTTTAACACTCACGCAATTATCAAAGCCTCAGCCAAAGATTATGTACGCAAAAGTCAAGAAGTTCTCATCCTTCATCCCCTTCATCAAACACTCATTGAAAGTTTAGAGAATACTACCCTTGAAGCGCGACTGACTCAAATTCTCTCCACGCTACGTCAACAATCCCCTTGCAAATCCGGTTACATAGCAGGAAATGCCCTTAACCTCCTTTGCTTTGGACACTCTAGCTTGGAGAAATACGACTTCTCCTATCTCGAAATTCGGCAAGCTTATCTGCAAGGAATGACTTTACATAAGGTCAGCTTTGCTTATTCTAAATTCGTACAAACTGTTTTCACGACCATTTTTGGAAAAATCTTATCCCTTGCACTGAGTCCTAGTGGAGAATGCTTCGCCACCGCAGACACTCTCAATGAAATCCGTCTGTGGCACATCATAGACAATCAACCAATCCTCACGCTACGCGGTCACACTAATTGGGTATGGTCAGTTGCTTTCAGTCCTGACGGGCTGCTTCTAGCCAGTGGTAGCAACGATCCAAGCGTAAAGCTCTGGGATACCCGCAACGGTCAGTGTCTTCACACCTTAAAGGATCATACCAAAACTGTCTACTCGGTAGCTTTTAGCCCGTGTGGTGCCATACTTGCAAGTGCTAGCGAAGACCATACTGTTAAATTATGGAGTGTGCACACAGGAAAGTGCTTGAATACTTTAACAGGTCATACTAGTTCTGTGTGGACTGTTACTTTCAGTCCGGATGGCACTACGCTGGTCAGTGGTAGCAGTGACCGAACCATAAAGTTTTGGAATATACAGACATCTCAGTGCATCAGAACGCTTGAGGGGCACGCTAGTGAGTTGCGTGTTGTTGCTTTTAGTATCAATGGACGAATTCTAGGAAGTGGTAGCGCTGATAAAACAATAAAACTCTGGAATGTTGACACGGGTGATTGTCTCCGTACCTTGCAGGGACATACAGGTATCGTACGTTGTATTTCTTACAGTCACGATGATCGATTTTTGGCTAGCAGCAGTGATGACCAGACTATAAAGCTTTGGGACGGACAAACTGGTCATTGTGTCAATACGCTCAAAGGTCACACAGCTAGCGTACGTTCAGTGGTTTTCAGCCCAGACAGTTCTACGCTGATCAGTGGTGGCTATGACGAAACAGTAAAGCTTTGGGAGTGTGATACAGGACGTTGCTTTAACACACTCCAGGGATATACGAACTCTGTTCGTTCTGTTGCTTTCAGTCCGGATGGAAACGTGCTTGCTAGTAGCTGCGACAATGGGACTGTCATTTTATGGGATATTGACACTGGGCAACCGACTCACGTTTTGAAAGAGCATACGAGTACCGTTTGGACTGTTGCTTTGGGTTCGCATTCCAGTCAGCTTCTTGCTAGTGGCAGTTGGGATCAAACAATTAAGCTTTGGAACCAAAAAGGTTTGTGCCTTGGTACCTTGAGAGGTCATATCGATATCGTATTATCTGTAGCGTTTCATCCCACAAATCATATCTTAGCCAGCTGTAGTCAGGATACCACGATTAAATTGTGGAATGTGCATACAGGGGAATGTTTCCAGACGTTACAAGGTCATACTGGTAACATCTTATCAGTCGCCTTTGCTCCTGATGGCTGTATATTAGCTAGCAGCAGTGGCGACAAAACTGTGAAGCTTTGGGAATTAAATACAGCGGAATGCTTTAAAACGCTACAAAAGCATACAGGTGGTGTGTGGACAATTGCCTTTAGTCCAAATGGTGCCATGCTTGCTAGTGCGGGTGATGACCAGACAGTAAACTTGTGGCATCTGCCATCTGGGGAATGTATCTTGACGCTGCAAGGACATGATAACAAAATTAAATCCATTGCCTTTGCGCCAGATGGTCAATTTTTAGCAAGCGGCGGTGAAGATAACACTATCAAAGTATGGGATGTGCAAACTGGTCAATGCTTGTATACTTTGTTAGGACATGACAAATGGATACAGTCGGTTGCTTTTAGTCCAAATGGCTCTATCTTAGCTAGTGGTAGCGAAGATGAAACGATAAAGCTTTGGGATGTGGGAACTGGTAAATGTATTCAAACATTGCGATGCTGTAGACCATTAGAAGGCATGAACATTATTGGTGCTACAGGATTAACTGCAGCACAAAAAGCTGTCCTCAAAGCTTTAGGTGCACTAGAAAATGAAACATGAGTTTAGAAGTCACAGTTAAGACAGATTTCACACCTCGCGGTAATGTACATACCGTGATTGAGGTGCGTCATCATAAGCAAGAAATCACATCGTAGTAGTTAGACCTGTATTTGGGATGCGATCGATTTGACAGTTCTGTTGTCATCACGCTTTTTGATCACTTGTGCGGGCACGCCGACTGCAACTGACAAAGGTGGAATATCTTTAGTCACAACCGATCCTGCACCAATAATACTACCCCGCCCAATTGTAACTCCATCTAGTACTCTCACCCCACTTCCCAGCCAGCAATCATCCTCAATCACAATTCCTTTTACACTTAATCCCTGTTCTCTGAACTTCCGATTAGGATCTGTAAAAATGTGATTATTGGCGTAGAGTGATGAGTGGGATGCAATCATACAATCTTTACCAATCTTGATGAAACCTGGGCCAGCCATACAGACGTAGGGACCGATGTAAGTATGTTCACCAATATGAATATCACCATCTTGGTGACCGCCGTAAGCTCTAATATCAACACCACGATCAATTGACACGTTTGACTCCAAGCAAATCTTATTACCTTTATTGCTCAGATAAGTGCCACTATATATGCGAACATTATCTCCAATCTCAATAGTGCGCGTGCCGATAAACCGGACATTAGGTTGAATATAAACAGATTTCCCGACTCGACCGAAAATAGTGCGATAGACTATGTTTCGTAGCACTTTACCGATGGGGGTAGGAATTCCTCCCAGGAGTCCTGTTAAGATGTATTCCTTCCCGTAAAGTTGCAATAATTGAAAAGTTGAATTTTCCGCACTCATGCTTTTTAGCTCCCCTGTTGAATATAAACTGAAGCTTAGATTCCAAAAAAAATAATGTGTTCTGATGAGAAAACATCAGATGCGTAACATCAGGTTTGTCAAATTCTTGCCCAACCTGGGACTTATTAAAATCAAGAGTTCTCAAGTTAGTATTAACTATTCATATAGGATTCCTATTTGATTTTTGAACGGAACTCAGTACAGTTTCCTGTTTCCTGTTAAGCGTTAAGCGTTAAGCGTTCCCTCTCTCTACGAGTAATTCAGAAGTCAAACCGGATTCCTATAGCAACGCAAACAAGGAGTGAAAAAGTTTCACTTGCATGCAAATGTCATTGTTGATTTTAGGAGTGAAATTTCCCACCAAATATTAGTACATGAAGTTAGGGTGGAGTGTCTCCAACTTCAGCCATCACATTAAAGTTGATCATCGGAGCGAACAAATAAACACTTCCCCGACAACTATAACGGCTCTCTTGCAGCCTGTTTTTGGATTCCGCTGCTCTAATCATGAGGTGCAAAGAGAATTGACATCTGAACTACAGCGTCTTTATAGTGACGCAGATAATAATTATATTACATCTTAAAATTTGATTTAGAATTTTTTTTTCAATAACCTATAATATTTTCATCAAAATCAAAAAAATCAAAAGATTATACATGTGGCATCCTAAATGAGCCGTGAAGGGTTTTACCAGAGTAAGTTTTCTGATAACTCAGATAGGATTGCGATTGTACTGAGACATTAAGGCGTTTAAACTTCGATAGGTGAAGATCCCTCCTGATTTGGCTGTAAGCTCAACTTATCCAAAATCTCCAGCATTTCCCGCTCAAAAGTAACTTGAGCACGATTCGTTTTTCCACCCACATATAAGCGACTATCTTTGTGCAACACCCAAATTTGGGAGTGAGAAAAGTAACTCATCACTACACCTAGCATCAGCAAGGCAAATCCTGTATAAACAATTGGTATTCCTGGATCTGCTTTAATTTGCAAGCCAGTACTACCAAGGACATCCAGAATTTTCAAGGTAACACCATTGACAGATGTGGACATTCCAGTGCGAACAGTGTCAACCAACTTGCCAGTTGCATCATAAATCAACACCGTTCCCTGCAAGTCTTTTGTGAGTAGAGAGACACCCTCACTCAAATCTGGTTTAGTCGGAATCCAAGTTCCCCAGATGCGTCCCTGACCGTTGGTGTTTAGTTGCGCCATCGGTAGTTGAAAAATTGGACTTTTGTTCACACGGACTCGAACAGCAGAAATTCCCCAATCAGTTTGATAGAAAGTCACGCCGCGATAACGCAGAGGACTGTTAACGAAAATCGTCTTGCGGTCAACTTCCTGTTCTTGATTGTCCAGAACAGACATGTCTGAGTAAAACTGGTCAATTCCACCAGAAGCAGTGTAGTCAATCCAAAAGCGATTAACTCGCACAGACCAATCTTTGGGTACTGCTGTTGCCCAAGGCCCCGCATCTATGATATTTTTCACTTGAAACGTATTACCACTGCTCACCATTTCCTGAGCAACAAAACCAGTCATTGCTCCCCAAATAGATCCTAGAAGAATTGTCACAATACCTACGTGAACTACAATAGGTCCAATGCGTCCGATCAGACCTTTGCGGGCGTAGAGAGTATCATCTTTTTCTTGAAAAACTTTGTAGCGGCGATTTTGCAAAAGTTGAGTCAGGGAATTCACAGAACCATTGTCTAGTTCAGCACTCAAAGCTAACTTTTTAAATTGACGGGGTTCATCATAAAATTTCCACCGACGGGCAGCTTTTAAAGCTGGTAGCTGACGAGTAAAAGTACAAGCAGTTAAGCTTGTCCCAAAAAAGATGAGTAATGCTAAAAACCACCAAGTTCGATAAACATGGTCTAAGCCCAGTGTTAAGAGAACTTTCCAGGTGAGAAAACCAAATAAAGCTGGGTGTTCTGGATAGTTAGCTTGGTAAAACGCTAACGATTGACCTTGCTCTATAACTGTACCAGTGACGCTGAAGATTGCAATGGCTAACAGCATCACGATTGCTAAGCGTAAATCTGTCAGCACGGGCAGTAACTCTTGTCGCAATAACCGCCCAAATGCTGACCATATAGATTTTTTGTCAACTGAATTTTCTATAGTCATTTATCTAATATTTACCTGTATTTACCTGAAATTTACCTGAAAATTTCCACTGGAATCCGAGAAACTAAAGAAAGCACACCAAATCCTACCAACAAAGCACCACTGACTGGGTTAATCCAACCTGACCAACGCCGCAATTCTAGCAATTTCTTAATAGAAGCTGTAAACGTACCGGCTAAGATTAACGGTGCGACATAACCTGCTGTGTAGGAAAGGAGCAAAACAACGCCTAGAATTAAGTCTTGCGTGTTGGCAACCCAACCAAGTAAGCTTGCCAAAACAGGAGTACTGCAAGGAGAGGCGACGACACCGAAACTCAGACCAATGAAATAAGCCCGCACTCCTTGCGGTAATTCTTTAGAAATCCACTCTGTTCCACCAAAAGAGGGCAATTGCAATGGTAAGGCTTCTAATAAATTCAGCCCCATGAGAATGGCTATGATACTGACAATAATTGGTAACCCAATTCCTACCTGACCATAGACTTTTCCTACAAAAGCTGCTATAATACCTAGTGCTGCCAGGGTAGTAGCCAATCCCAAAGCAAACCATGTTGATTGAGCAACGGCTTGCAGACGGCTTTTCGCTTCATAACCACCTATATAACCAATCGTAATCGGTAGCATGGAAAGCATACAAGGTGTGAGGCTAGTGAGCAACCCAGCGATAAAAATGACGCCAACACTCAGCAAACTTAAGTGCGTGAGTTGGTTGGCGACAAGGGCGTTAGCGAATTGTTCTAGTTCGTAAAGTCGGGTTTGCAGGGTTTCAAGCATGGGAGATCTAAAAGCAGGAAATGCTTAGTATGCTTGAATTTTAGCTTAATTTTGGATTGAGGCTCCACGGGTCACCACACCTCTTGGTAACCCAAGCTGTTCTGGAGTGACAGGTTTACCCTCCTGCACGAAATCAAAACTGTTTTTCATCATTGGCCCATGGATGAATATTGTCCACGCTTGTTGATGATCTTTGATCCAGATGCTGTGGTGTTTGTATGCAGAGCGGAAAATAATTGAACCTGGTCCATACCACTTTACCCCATCCTCAGTTTTCTCCCAATAGCCACCCTTCAAAATCAGACTGACGTTAGGCCAAGGATGATTGTGAAGTACTCCTTTATACCATTCTGGTCGGTCTAAAATATGGTTAAGTGTGATATTAAACCACTTATTTGCTGAGAACAAGATAAAGTGGGTATGCTGTCGAGCTTGTGTCTTTGCTAGATTGTTGTAGGCAGTTAGGACAGGTCGAGATTCTAGATACTTTTTGAACCATTTTTGAAACATAGTAGATATTTTCTATCAAGCAAAAAAGATGCCATTACATTGATAGTATATCCTGTAAATTATGTTAAAAAAAGTACTAGAATTAACAGGCTCGCAAATTTGAGGTTTTATCTTTGGGCATGGACATAGTCCACAAAGTAAAATTTAGGACTCAGCCAGAATTTAAGCCAAGTATAAACTGATAGACTTAATAATGCGGTAATCACTAAGGGTAAACCAACTTTAACTCGGAGTGTATCAGGAAGGATCGCAACTCCGGAAACAGTAATGGCAAAATATGCTAAGAGCACTACCTGCAAACGCTGTATTGTCCTCAGCGCACCTCGGCAGCTACTGCAATGCTGAGTGTGCTGTTTGTAGCGATTTAGCACGAAGGAGCGATTATTATTAATTTCCAAGTTTTCTGGAACACGAACAAGGTTATAGCTCTTGATCCAGGAGTTAGAACTTTTATCACAGGCTTCGATGGCAGCGATTTCCTGGAGTTTGGGAACGGGGATTTTAACAATATTGCTAAGCTCTGTTCGGATACCACCTTCACTCGGTGATGTTGTACTCGATGTCCAGGATGTCTCTGATGTCGGAAAATGTCTGGGTTAAAAGTATCAGTGGTATCCACTGCTGTTGACACCTTCGTAAAACATCACGTACTGACGATTGATTTTCAGCACATGAGGTAAAACCTTGGTTAAAAGAGCAGTGGTGCATACCATCCGTAAACGCAGAGTATGTTTTGAGTAATGACTAGCAGATATTTCTGCCCATGACTTCAAATTGGCGAAACCTCAAAACAAAAGTGGCGTAGATGTGCAGTTTAAGTATCTACTCCACATCTACGCCAGGTCTGTATTGCATCACTTTTTATACAGCCTTATTGATTGTTTCCACTACTATCTGAAGGAACTTGTTCTGACGGCAAAGATGGATTTTGAGGCAGACGTAATTGGTCGCCCGAATTATTTAGATTGTCAGATGTGCCTAGACTTCTTCTTTTGCGCTGACCGGAGGGTTGCTCTCCATTCTGCTCGGAAGAAGAATTTTGCTCTAATGGCGGATTTAAAGTCGGTGGCTGTGGAGTTACTTGTCCGGAACTTGGTAGTATGGGTGTTCTTGGTGTATCTTGCCCGCCCGTGATCCCAGTATCTGGAGTGGTTAACGGGGCTGTTTCTGGAGGTGTTGATAAGGCTCGTCTTTTACGTCCAGAATTTTCTTGCTCATTAACAGCTTCGCGGCTTCTCTGTTCTGATTCTTGTTGTCTTTTTCTCTGAGCCTCTAGTCTTTCTTGTCTTTCTCTTTGACGTTGTTGAGCTTCTTGGTTAGTTCGCGAGCCTTGGATAGCAAAATTGGCAAATAATTGTACGTTTTGTCTGCCAGCAGCTCCAGAATTTAATTTAAAGTCTTTTGCAGAGTCTACCAGTGCGTTATCCAGTTCTTTGTGACCACTAGGGCTGATAAGCCGGACGTTCTTAACATTACCATTTTTGTCAATATCAAAAGCAACACCTGGTCTGCCTTCAACACCTCGCTGTTTAGACTTTTCTGGATACTTGATATCACATTTGATACACTCTGCAAAATCTAACTGTGTTGGAGCTGGGATTTTTGGTTTTGGGCGTGCAGCGACTTCTGTCTTAGGACTTCGTCCACTACCAGTACCAGAACCGATACCTGAACCAGTACCAGAACCGATACCTGAACCAGTACCAGAACCGATGCCTGAACCAGTACCAGAACCGATACCTGAGCCACTACCAGAACCGATACCTGAACCGGTACCTGAGCCGATACCTGAGCCACTACCAGTACCAATACCAGTACCAGTACCTGTGCCAGATCTCACAGTGCCTTCTCCTGAACCGGTGGCAATACGGGGACTATTACCCCCGCCACCGCCACCGCCACCTCCAGCAGGTGGAATTTCTCTGGGGGTTCGTAAAGGTGGAATTTCTCTGGGGGTTCGTAAAGGTGGCAACGTCTGTGTCAAATTTTGTTCCGGCTGTGGTGGAGCAGGATCAGGAATTTTTGGTAAAGGCTTTAGCTCTGGCTTCTCTACTGGAGGTGTTACTATTTTTGGGGGCGGGACTACAGGTTTTGTGACTACCACTGTTCGTTTAGGCTGCACAGGAGGCTTGGGCACTACTACTGTTTGCTTGGGCGGTACTATTGGCTTGGGCACCACTGGCGGAAGCACAGGAGGCTTTGGCAGGACTGGTGGTGGTTGTTGAACTAAGGGTTTGATTGGCTCTACAATCTTTGGTTTCGGAGCCTGTTGAACAGGTTTTACTGGCTCTATAGGTTTTTCTATAGGTTTTGGAGCAGGCGTTTCAATAATCGCCACTTCTATAGGTTCTTTGTCAATTTCTTGCCCTAGGTTCAAAATATTGTTTACTATACCGGAAGCGAGTACACTCGCGTGGATCCCTAATGAGGCTATCACACTGAAAGCGAGAAATGCCTTAAGCGCCCTTTCTTCTTTACCCCGTTGCTCTATAGCTGTACCAGAGAAAGCTGTACCAGAGAAGCTCATAATTTAATGCCACCAATTATCAGCAACTTAGGAAGATTAAAACATTTACGAGCAAATGTCAATTAGCCTATTAGGACTATTACTGACTTTGTATCGAGTGAAATGTAGCTTCAGCTTAGTATCTGTAGTAATTCAACAAATTTAGAGATCATGGTTGATTACTTAGAGAGAAACAACTTCCATCCCTGCATGGCGAAATAAGTGGGCAATTGTAGGTTTAATCTTTCAGCCGCTAGCTGTATCAGAGAAGATCATAGTTGAATGGTATTTTTAAAGGGTAAATACTAAAACATTTATAAGCAAATGTCAATCAGGCTATCAAAATAAACGCTGACTGAATTTCGAGTGAAATATCGCCGAAACATGTTACCTGTGCTAAGTTGATAACGCTAAACAATAAAGTAAATTGAAAGTGAATTGTCAGAGTATGAACATAAATTTTTATTTTCTTGAAAATATATTGAGAAGTTATATCATTTACAACCCATAATCTGGTAGCCTAACAAAATTAGTGGCTTGAGAGAAGAGTACATGGCGATTAAAAATTTGTTCGAGGCAGGCGGTGTGGTCATGTGGCCACTCCTGGCTTTCTCTGTACTAGCAGTTGCTTTGATTATTGAGCGCGTTAGATTTTGGGTTAAGATTAATAATCGGCAAAATCGCGTGGTGCGAGAGGTGTTGAACCTTTACCGTCGTGATAATGTTGTTGGTGCAATGGATCAATTGCAGAAAAATGCAGATTTACCCATCGCACGAATTTTTATAACGGCTTTAGAACTGGAAGAACCAAATCCAGAAGAATTCCGCTTGGCGTTAGAAAGTGAAGCACAAGCTGAGATACCTTTGCTCAAGCGTTTTCAAAATATCTTCGATACTATCATCTCTCTAGCACCCCTGTTGGGACTTCTGGGAACTGTTTTAGGATTGATTGTCTCATTTGCCTCACTCAACATTGGTGATGTCGGAGCTTCTAAAACAGGAGGTGTAACGGCTGGTATTAGTGAAGCGTTAGTTTCTACTGCATCAGGATTAGTTGTTGCGATTTTTGTACTCCTATTTGCCAACACATTTCGCGGACTTTACATACGCCAAATTGCGCTCATTCAGGAGTATGGCGGACAACTAGAATTACTTTATCGCCGTCGCTATGAAAGAGGAGACAGGACTTATGCGTCTGCAAGATGAACCGGATTTACCACCACAGATTAACATTGTGCCGATGATTGACGTGATATTTGCGATCTTGACGTTTTTTATCATGTCAACGCTATTTTTAACACGGTCAGAAGGATTACCAGTCAATTTACCCAAAGCAGCTACAGGACAAGCAGAACGCCCAGCACAAGTCACAGTGACAATCAATAAGAGTGGGCAAATGTTTTTAGACAAGCAGGTGATTAGTATAGAACAGTTAGAAAACAGTGTGCGACAAAAAGTTCAACCGCAACAGCAAATGATGGTTGTGATAAATGCAGATGAAGGAGTAAATCACGGTCAAGTTGTCGCAGTGATGGATAAAGTCCGGAAAGTGGAGGGAGCAAAATTAGCGATCGCCACTCAAAAACCATAGTTATTTGTCATCTGCAATATTGGACATCTTGCATGAAACTTAAAAATTTAGAGGGAATAGCAAAAAGGGAACTCTTAAGACCAGTGCACCCCAGAACGTGAGATTGAAATAAGGACGCCTTGTTTTATCAGTCTCGTCGTGCCCTCAAAACAATTCTTTGTTTGAAATGGGCTTTTAACCCACAACGCGCATTTTATTTTCTGTACCCTATTAAGCGTTAAGGTTCCCTGTTACCTCTTTTTTATTACAAATAAAATGCAAGATGACTATAAATTATCTATTTTCAGGGGTACCTACCACCCAAGTATCAGTTGGTATTTTTGTTTGCAATTCACTCATTTGCTAACTGCTGGACTTTAGACTAAGACACAACAAAACAGCGCAACAGTAAGAATTTGATGCGCGTAATTCAGAACTAATGTAGAAATTAAAAAAATAAAGTTTTTAAGCGGGCAATGATTGTTTCTGAGTCCGATTTTTTGTGCTTTTTTTAACGATATTAGGGCTTATCATCCAGATGAAAGACATATTCATCTGTGTTTATCTGCGGTTGCTGAACTGTTTGATGTATTTTACTCAATTGAAAACCGCTATCTTGTTGCTGCAACCAATCCTTACCTAACACAATAGTGATATGCAAGTCGATCTCAGGAGTGCTTGGCGCTTGAACTTTTCCAAATCCCAAAGTCTTGCGAATTGCTTCGGCACTAGCACTATCTGTTTGTTGGGCGACAATCTCAGTTACACTAACAGGTTCAATCCAAGCATAAGACATAGAAACGTTGGTATAACCAGCTTGTTGTAATTTTGTGATCAAATCTTGCACACTGGTGCTATTGCTAGCTGTAGTATCTTGAATATCTATTTGTACAGTACTTGGATCAGATGCTTGTAATGTCTTAACAGGTTCCAAATCAAAATTTTGAGTCATCATAGCTGCGATGCGATCAGAATCTGGTATCCAATAGCTACTATCAAATTCTCCCTTCTGGCTATATCTACCTGGAACCGTTAACATTTCTACATTTGACCCTTTGTTTTGCATTCCAAAGCCTGCGAGTGTTATCAATTCTTCAACTGTCAAATTCGTGTCGATGTGTGCTTGAATGACCTTGATAATTTCTGGCAATCGTCCTAGAGTTTTAGGGTTAAGAGTTTGCTCCATCAGTGTTCTCATAACCATTTGTTGTCGCTGAACCCGACCAATATCCCCAAGCCCATCATGACGATAACGTAACAGTTGTAGTGCTTTGTCGCCATTGAGATGTTGCTTTCCAGCTTTTAAATTGATGTATAAATGCTGGGAATCATCTTGATACTTCATATCTTTTTGCACATTAACCGTCACTCCTCCCAAAGCATCTATCAGCTTGCCAACTCCTAAAACGTTAATCCGCACATATCGGTCAATTTCTACTCCTCCCAGCAATTGAGTAACAGTCTTGGCACTTAAAGAAAGTCCACCTTGAACATTAGCGGCATTAATTTTTTTCACACCATGCTCCTCAATAGGAACACGGGTATCTCTTGGAATAGAAAGCATGGTTATTGTTTTCTTTTCTGGCTCAAATCGTACCAAGAGCATGACATCCGAAAGACCATCAAATGAGTTGACTTGGGGCAGATATTTGAGATTTTTAGCTTTTTTTGGGGGACTTTGAATATCTGATGAAAGTACGCTCATTCCCATAACTAAAATATTGACAGGGCGAGTTAACTCTGAAAATTGTAGCTTTTGTTCTAAAATGCGATCATTATCAAAGACTGCTGCCTCATGTGGACTCAAATTTGCCTGCATTAAAGGTTGACTCTTTAAAGAAAGTGTCAACAGTTCTCCAGCTATTGCTGAAACAATGGCAAGTCCGGTAAAACCTAAGCATAACCCTAGCCAACTTTTTGTGTTACTATAGTTAGGGCGATAACTTTTTCTCGTTGTGGAAGTTTTTTGAACGCTCACAGGTTTCTTTGTACTCACTGAGAAAATTCCGATAAATTTATAGAGTTAAAGTAGATCATCGAACTATTTCTTTCTAAATTTTTATCTAATCATATGTTTTTTTCCTACTGTCTTAGGATAGGAATTGAAGAAAAGCAAAAAATACTTTTTAAAAATAAATATGAAAGGTTTAAAAGGCAAGAATGTATTGGTGACTGGTGCCAGTTCGGGAATTGGGCAAGCAATTGCAGTGAGATTTGCTCAAGAAGGAGCAAACGTTGCCATCAATTACAGGAAAAGCCCTGAAGATGCTAAAGAAACTGAGGAGATGGTGGAAAATGCTTGCGGTGAGATTCGGGGTTGTGGTGTTGAAAACATCCTAATCCAAGCAGATGTCTCTAAAGAAGAAGATGTGGTCAAAATGGTGGCTACTGTTGTGGAAAAGTTTGGCAGCTTGGATATTTTAATTAACAACGCTGGCATTCAAACGGAGGGTGCAGCTCATGAAATTAAAATAGAAGATTTTGACAAAGTCATTTCTGTAAATCTCCGAGGTGCATACATCTGCGCCCGTGAAGCCATCAAACATTTCCTTTCTTGTCCGGATAGTGGAGTCATTATTAATATATCTAGTGTTCACGAGGTCATTCCCAAACCCCAATATATAGCGTATTCTGTGAGTAAAGGAGGAATGGAAAATCTCACGCGTTCTCTAGCTTTGGAATACGCATCTCATAACATTCGCGTGAATGCAATTGCACCAGGAGCAACAATAACACCAATTAACAAATCATGGATTAATGACCCAAAGGGCAAGGCTGAAGTTGAGAGCAATATTCCTATGGGTCGCGCTGGAACCTCAGAAGAAATGGCAGCGGCTGTAGCATTTCTTTGCTCAGATGAAGCCGCTTATATTACTGGTCAAACTTTGTTTATTGATGGGGGATTAACACTTTACCCTAGCTTTCGCGAGCCTTGGTCATCGTAAGAAATACATTAGAAGTGAAAAAACAACATCTCCGACTTTTCTCAGAAGTGGGGGAGCGCATTAACAATTAAAAATTCACTTAGGGACTGCGTCCCGCTGCGCTAACAAAATCACCGTAAGCGCAAGCGCACGCGGCTTGGGCGAACGCGCAGCGTGTCCGTAAGGACTTAGGGCATAGATCTGAGTGTCCTTCACCAGACGCTGCACGAACGCCGGAAGCCGGCGCTCAGGCTTGTCTCAAAATTAAAGACATTTTTAGCTTCTTCCCGATAGAAGCCCCACGCCATACACGAAGTGTTGGCGCTGGGATGTCAAAGTACTAGATTAACCAGAAGCCAGTAACCGAGAAGCACAAGAAAAACGCTTAACCACAACACAATTGGTCTGTCCGTAAACATATGTTTTAGAGTGATTTTTACTGGTTTAACGAATACACGGTGTACAAACTAGGTAATACCAAATATCTTTTTCTCAACTCTCTAAGTCATGGAGTACGAGAACTAAAGTCTAATTGCTATTCCTGATTTTTTTCAAATTTTCTTCAAACGACGCCAGTATTCCGCAGGACTTTTGTCCTTTGGTTCTGGTTGATCAACCACATTAAACTTTGTGGATAAAACTATTCTAGCGATATTAATAATCTTTTGTAGGGAGAAATAACTTTATATGTGTTTACAAAACTCTTTTCAAAATTATGTAAAAAGGGTAGTTGACAATATTGCAGATAATGAAAAATCCATTTTATCTATTTATTTTGTCCTATTCTTTGCGAGGGACAAATGGTAGTTTTAAGAAAGTTGTATCGTTTTTTATAAACTGTAATCCATCCATGGAAATAAATTTTGTAGTTTTTCTCATTATGAATCACAAGGGTATATTTTGATTACGTAGAGAATAAGTTCCCTACCTCAGACAGACAAACAGACAAACAATCTTTAACAAAGAAGTCAGAATGGGCTGCGCCCCGCTGCGCTAACAGCAATTCCTGAGTCAGAATCAAGAGTATGTGGATTTAAACCCCAACAGTTATGTCGCCACCCCCGTAGACAGTGGGGATTTAAACCCCATACTCCTCCCTTGCGTCGCACAGAAATACCCAAGCTGAATTCTGGCGACTGACACCTGAGTTCTTTTGTTAAAGCTACATATAAAAATATCATTAAATTCTTACTATAGCGGTTTTCAATTGCGTGCAATACGGTAGAGACGTTGCATCCTTTGAGTTATACATATCGTTGTGTATTTGCTCCAAACGAGAAGCGCTATAAAAAAGAACGGGCTGCGCCGATCTACTATCCACTTCGTTAACGCTGCGCTAACAGAACACAGTTGTGATAACTGGTGAATAAAAAACTTTCATCTGTAGATCGGTATAAGTTCTGTACAACGCCCTTGGAGAGTATTGGTATCAAGTTCGTATTTTTTTTCATAGAGACGAAAATAATTCCTTTCTTGCCAAATACAACACATTTTCTTTCTGGGGAATTCTCTCGTTCTGCGTTCTGTCTTGTTATTAATATACGATTTTATCTACAAATTCAGATATCACCATTGTGAGTATATGGGAATTCTTGATTAGTCAGAGAGAACACTCTTTTGATTTAAGACTTAGTTTTTAGGAGAGTTTTTATGCGAATTGCTCAAATAGCTCCACTTTGGGAAAGAGTACCACCTCCAGGTTATGGCGGTACAGAGTTAGTAGTTGGATTGTTAACTGATGAATTAGTCAGACGTGGACACGAAGTTACGCTATTTGCATCGGGAGATTCTATCAGTTTGGCAAAGCTTGAATCAGTTCATCCTCATGCCATACGACTTGATGAGAGTGTCAAAGAGTACAGTGTGTATGAGATGCTGAATTTAGCTCGAGTGTATGAGCGAGCGAACGAGTTTGATATTATTCATTCTCACACGGGACACATCAGCTTGAGCTACGCCAATCTGGTAAAAACACCCACCGTTCACACATTGCATGGAATTTTTACTCCTGACAACGAAAAATTGTATAAATATGGAAAAAATCAGCCTTACATCAGTATTTCCGATTCACAGCGAGAAGAAAGACTAGGGATGAACTATGCAGCGACAGTTTACAACGGGATTAATGTTGGCAGTTATAAATTTCATCCCCAACCACAAGAGCCACATTATCTGGCTTTTTTAGGTCGAATTTCTCAACAGAAAGGAACGCATTTGGCGATACAAATTGCTAAAGAAACAGGCTGGCGCTTAAAGATAGCGGGTAAAGTGGATTTGGTTGATATGGAATACTTTGAAAGTAAAGTCAAACCTTTTATTGATGGTGAGCAAATTGAATATTTGGGTGAAGCCAACCATGAGCAAAAGAATGCTTTGATGGGAGGTGCAGTAGCCACTTTGTTCCCAATTACTTGGCGAGAACCATTCGGGTTGGTGATGATTGAATCAATGGCATCTGGTACTCCAGTGATTGCGATGAACATGGGTTCTACACAAGAGGTTATTGCCCACGGTAAAACAGGCTTTCTCTGCAACAATGTTGAAGAGTGTATCAGTGCCGTTAGCAAGGTTGCTGAACTAGATCGCTATGCTTGTTGGGAGTATGTCTGGGAGCGTTTCAGTGTTCAGCAGATGACTGATGGCTATGAAGCAGTTTATCGCAAGATTGTGGGAGAACCGTTTGCTTCTTTGTAATGGACATTTGCCCAATCCTGTGATTTCAGGAAACTAGTCTATCAGGCATAAGCGTGGGAGAGTGAGAACCCCTACCTTTTAAGCAGGGTGATGAAACTCAACTCAAAGGGATGTATCCCTTTGTATCACTTTTACCAGTTATAATTTTCATGCGGTACTGGGTGACGACCCATGCAGGATATCCATAACTGGACTCCGAGGGCAGAAACGTAGTCTTAGACTGTACCTGATCTGCGGTGGGACGCATCGTGGATGTAAAACAAAATTCCCTGTGGAGACGGTGAGACCAGCGCTGCGGGAGGGTTTCCAACGCCAGATACCTCTGTCGGGAGACCCTCGTGCAGTACTGGCTCCTCCGCAGGCGACTAGCGAACCCGGAGGGTCTGGCAGGGACGGGAAACCGTCTAGTTAAGAGTCAACGAAGCAGGAAGAAAGGTGGAGAGACACGACTTTAGTCTGTCTCGTAACATCTTTTAAGAATCCCCGCGCATTTATGCTGGGGAGTACGTCAATTAGGAAAAGCAAGTGTGCTCTTTGGGGCGATCGCTCCGTCGCGCTAGTGCCCCAAAGTCACAGAGCAAATTTGCTGCTAGTCAGAGTCGGAGGAGGGTAGTTTTCCAAACTGCTCTCCTTTGCAAACAGGGGCGATAAGCCGGAGGCTTGACGCTACGCGTATCGCAAAGGAGCGTAATCGCCTCCACAGCATTCTCCTCTGAACCAAAAGCGATCACAGACTCCGTTCGGAGTCTAGATCTTAAGTTGGCTCGGCATAGCCTTGCAAGTTCTCTGGCTCAAATTGGCGCAGAATGCGAGTTGCCTGATTGGTTAACTCTTGATTCCCTTTAATAACAATCAGATACTTGCCTGCATTGAGGCGATTCCGGTAGGGTAGAGCATCCCCACTCCCCACAGTTAAACCAACTCCACCGCCGACAAAGTATGCACCCAAAGCACCAGAAGCGGCTCCCAACAGTCCACCAATCAGGTGATTACCAAGGCTGCCAATAGGAAGTACTTCGATGCCTGTCAAAAGGTTGAAGGCGTAACCAGCAACAAAACCAAAGGGAATCAGCCAAGATACCAAACGATTTATCCCTTTCTTTGCTTGTTGATTTGGGTTGATGAACCCATACTCATCAGCACTTTTGTATCCCCTGCCTAAAATATCAATTTGATTGGTGGGTAAACCTTCTTTTTCTAGGGCAGTGTACGCTTCTTCTACTTTTAACCTGTCTGGTAGAACTGCAACAAGATAATTCATAGTGTCATCCCAAGTTATATTGTCATTGTTGAGTCAAAAAATCTTTCGCTCACTTGTGTGGACTATTAAATAAAATGAGCCAACTCACCATAAACAATAAGTATCGAAGCAGTAAAAAACGTCAATCTTCAGGTTGAAAGAAAACTGAAGCAGTTCTCCATATTTGCCTATTTCTCATAGAAATGTCATTTTTCTGACTTGTTCTATCTCTTGCCAGAGAACTCGTAACTATCGAGGCGTCTCCTCAGCTGTAGAACCAAACCAAAGATTAATCCCAGAGGTAGCAGAATGTTGACTAACTCAGATCTTGCACCATAATTCTTGTCCACCAAGAAATAAATTTCTTGGCTCAGAGCTTCAAGTAAGCTTTAGCTTACTGGATATGCGTTTGGGTCCGTTTTAACGGACTTTGGCTATAAGCCTTGAACTGAAGTTCAAGGCGTACTCAGGTCGAGGTGCAAGATCTGAGCTAAAGAATCATGTCTCGTTTCTCGTCTCATGCCGGGTTTTTGATGTTTGTTATCTATATCTCCTAGACTGATTACAAACAAAAAACCTCAACCTTGAGGCTGAGGACTGTAACAAATATCTCAAAAAACTAAAGTACGTGCTTGCACCGCGAAATTCAATCTACTTGATGATCTTTGATGAAAAACCTGAGGGAGAAATGGTTTTGGTTGCCAGGTACAATTGTCTTGTGATTCCACAAGCTGTCATCATGAATTCTTGTGCTGTATCGCTCAGCTTATCCATTACTATGTTGAGGCGTCTGTTGGTAGCGTTTTTGAAAAACAATTGCCCCTACGTTTACCACCAAACAGGTAAGTGCGAGCCACAGCAAGATATAGGTGGGAGCCATGACCACGCCAATCATAAACCAAGTATATACGTGCAATACCATTACTGATGCAAATATGTTGCCAATTCCGGCTACTTGCCATACATAATGTGACGGGCGATGGAGTGCAACTAAAATCATGGTCAACAATGTGGTAAGCAAGTTGGCTGGTACCAAAAATGCACAAATACTTACACAGTTGGCACGGGAGAACTCAGCAAGGCTGTTAAGGTCAAGCATTAATATTTTGGGGATAATGTCAGCATTTTGTAAGAGACTCAACATACTTATAAAATAATGCAACATAGCTTAGTACAGAGATTTAATAAAAACACGATTAAATTAACATAAGTTTAGATAAGTAAAGTATTTTTATCGAACCAAGCAGAGAAAGTGAAGCTAAATCCAGTATAGATAAGGTTTTAGAATATCTTTTCATATAATATTTTAATTGAAATATCACTCTCTTCATTTTAAAAAAATGTAAAGAAATCAAATCAAAATAACTCTATCAATCAAGTGAATCAAAACCCTATGATGCTGCTGAGGGTAAGTTTGCTAAAATCTCCATGATCAAGAAAGGGTGTAGGGGTATGGGGGTGTAAGGGGAGCCAGGTGCTAACAGCGGGTTTCCCGACTTGTTGCAAGAGCGTCTGGGCAGGAGTTAGCACAAGCGCGTTGTAAGGGGAAGAGAAAATTTTTTGTGGTACACCCTGCGGGCACGCTGCGCGTTAGCCTCCGGCGTGCGCTCTGCGCATACGGGGAAGTCAAAAGTCACTGAATTTTGGATTTTGGATTTTAAATTTTAGATTGACAAGGCAGCTTATCTCCTCCGGAGACGCTACGCGAACGGGTAAGAAGCTTCTTACCCAAAAGCTGCCGCTGACTTTGCGTCGGCTTTAAACCCTTTTTTAGATTCTAGATTTTAATCCAAAATCCAAAATCTAAAATCTAAAATTGTCTCGGTCAAAAGTCAATTCAATCTATAGATGGTTGTATCACTTTAATCAGTCGTAAATTTAAGTCAGCATTATTTTCAATTGCTATCATCCAGAAGAAATATCACCAAATGTAATATTTCCGGCAGTACCTATATTAAAGCCAACATTTCTATCACCAACAATCCCCACCCCATTATTAACTTGATTGCTGATACTGCGAATGTTTTCTTGCGCTTCTGTTTTCACGTTATCCCATCCCTCTTGAGGTAAACCTTTACCTCCGCGTAACAATGCGACGGGGAAATCTTGAGTTGCAAAGTCAAAAAACGGAGTTTGTTCTTTACCTAATTTATTGGCGCTTTGGGGAACAGTTTTCCCTAAATAATTCATTAAATGGGAAACCCGCACGACTTTATCTCCTGGTTGGTTGGCTGCACCTTGCAATGCTTCGAGGAAATGGTATGTGTAAACGCTCATTTTGCCATCAGGACGAATATAAGATGATTGTTTTCCTGTGGAGGAGGTGAAAACTATTCTTCCTGTACCTTGTTTTAAGTCGTCTATAAGGTTTTTGGGTAAAATAGAAATTTTGTTTAAATGCCAAAGCCAATTCTCTGGTCTAATAGTACTTAGAAAATTACATAACTTAGGGTATTCTCTGTGGTAAAAGCACGTAGAATTCGATTCCGTTTTGGTCTGCTAGCCCTTGCCGTTGGTACCGCCCTCTTGCAGCCTATGGTGGCGCGTACACAAGATGCACCCGAAGCAGGTAGTGGTCGCATTGAGCGCGAAGCTGTCATTACTCAGAAGTATATGGCAGTAGCAGCTAACCCTCTAGCATCAGCAGCAGGTAGTGAAATTCTCCGTGCTGGAGGAAGTGCGGTTGATGCGGCGATCGCTATCCAATTAGTACTCGGCTTAGTTGAGCCACAATCCTCTGGACTGGGTGGAGGGGCTTTCCTCGTTTACTACGATGCTAAAGCTAAACAACTTCGTACCTATGATGGTAGAGAAACTGCTCCAGCTGCTGCTAAACCAGACCGTTTTCTTGATGCGGATGGCAAAGCGCTACAGTTCTACGATGCTGTTGTTGGCGGAAAATCTGTAGGTGTGCCTGGGGCAGTCAGGATGCTAGAACTGGCACACAAGAAACATGGCAGGTTACCTTGGAAGCAACTTTTTCAACCTGCGATCAAACTGGCTGAAAAAGGCTTTCCCATCTCGCCACGCTTGTACACTCTACTGAAGACAGAACAGTATCTCCAGCGCACGGAGCGAGCTAGGAACTACTTCTTCCAACCGGATGGCACTCCCAAGCCTGTCGGCACTATACTTGTCAATCGGTCTTATGCCCAGGTACTGCGCCAAATTGCCAAGGGAGGTGCTGATGCCTTTTACAAGGGTGAAATTGCTAACGATATCGTTGCTACGGTGCAACAAGCAGGCGTACCAGGCGATTTAACAACCACCGATCTAGCAACCTATCAAGCAATAGAACGACCACCAGTGTGTGGGGTTTACCGAGTTTACAAAGTTTGCGGTATGGGTGCTCCAAGTTCTGGGGGTCTAACCGTGTTACAAATTCTCGGCATCCTCGAAAATTTCAATTTAGCTAGCTTAGAGCCGGCTTCATTAAAGGCAGTGCATCTGTTCTCTGAAGCTGGACGGCTTGCTTATGCTGACCGGGGATTCTACATAGCCGATCCAGATTTCGTGTCCGTACCATCTAACGAATTGCTGGACCCTGAATACCTCAAGCGCCGCGCTGCGCTAATAAGTCTTGACCGTGCCTTGACTGAAGCCAAACCTGGTGAGCTACCTTTACAGCCTGCGCTTCTGAGGGGAAAAGATGATTCTCCAGAGTTTCCTTCCACCAGCCATGTTGCAATTGTTGATCGCTACGGTAACGCGGTGTCGATGACTACTAGTATTGAGGATGCTTTTGGCTCAAGATTGCTGGTGCGAGGCTTCTTGCTCAACAATGAACTCACAGATTTCTCTTTCTCACCCACAACAAGTGATGGTAAGCCTGTCGCTAATCGGGTAGAACCTGGAAAGCGCCCCAGAAGTTCGATGGCTCCCATGATGGTATTTGACCAAAATGGCAAACTAGTCATGGTGGTTGGCTCTGCAGGTGGTGCGAGAATTATCAACTTCGTAGCTAAGGCACTGGTTGGAGTACTGGACTGGAAACTCGACAGCCAGCAAGCGTTATCACTGCCAAATTTCGGTAACCGCAATGGTCCAACGGAACTGGAGGCGGGTACAAGTGTTGCGAACCTCAAGTCTGCGTTAGAAGCGCTCGGTCATTCGGTGCAAGTTGTGGAGCAAACCAGTGGTTCCCACGGCATTATCATAACCGAGCAGGGTTTGCTCGGCGGCGCAGATCCCCGTCGCGAAGGAGAAGCTATAGGCAAATAAATTGGTGTAGTGAAAAATTGTAGAGACGCGATACATCGCGTCTTTTGTCAAATCATCAATAGACCTCTCCAAAAATGGCTATGAAACCAATACCCCGCGCTTGCACTAAAAATCATTTTTGGAGAGGTCTAATCAGAATAATCACTACCAGAACCATACTTCCAGGCATCACTCCAACGATTCCAATAATATTTAGATATACTGGGTAAATTCTTTTTCCACGGTTCTAACATTTGACTCAGCCAAAATAAAACAGAGTAAATTCCTAAATTCCCATAGTGAACCATCCAACCGAGTAAAGTTCCCAAACCAACTTGAGGAATAACTTTGCCAATTAATCCTGGATGTGTTACGCCAGTTTTTATAAGCGTTTTTGTCAGCGCCGGGAACTGTACCACATCTTGCAAAAATGGTTTGAGTACAGATTCACCGAGTTGTTGCATTTGTTGAAATACTGCAGACAGGAGTTGATTAATTTGATTTGGATCAATTTTTTGATTAACATCAACACTCATTGCTTTTTGGAATAGCCAAGTCACAGCTAAACTAGGTTGGTATGGTTGCAGTGGTGCGATTTGTTTTGCAGATAACTGATCTATTTGTAGCGCCTCGTGAATACCTAATGTTAAACGCTGTAAGTGACGCACCATCGCACCAAAACCGCCAAAACTCAAGGGAGACTGACTCCCACTGCTATCTCCAACAGGTAAAATGCGATTCCAAGGTGTCTTGAGTGGAGAACGATAGGAGGGAAAAAAGCCAAATAGCGCTCGTTTAAATGTAAGCTGGCTTAACTCCACGCCTTGATATTCCGGCATTAAACGTAGATAATCCTCAAATAGAGCTTCTAAACTCAAGCGTTGTGGATTGGCATCCATGTAAGTAAACATGTAAGTCGTTCTACCATCCCTTGCTGGGAAAGCTTCCCAAAAGTATTGGCATTGATTTTGCACAGGTGTGAATGATAACAGTAAGTCGCCTGTGTGATTTTCTGGAAAACCTTGAGCACAAGTTCCCACAACTAAACAAAGTGCATCTGGTTTTTGTCCCTGACGTGCTTGCTGGATTATGGGAGAAAGATATCCCATTGCATCAATTAATAACCTGGTTTTGAATTGGTTGTTTACCATCACTCCATCAGGATGAACAACTGCTTCTGTAAACGGAGTATTTTCAAATAACTTTCCACCAGATGTAAGAAATCGCTGCTTTAAAGTTTCCAGCAAATAAACTGGATCGACACCAATGTTCAGAACATCTCTTACCCAAACTTCTGTACCACCAAAAAAGCTGACTCTTGCGGGATTGTATTGTGTGGCGATCGCCTGTTCTAATTCTGCATCCGTCAGTAAATTTAACTCCAAGAAAACTTGTAATTCTTTACGAGAAATATTCCATTCTTGCTCTCTACCACGTAACATTGAGCGTTCTATTAACGCCACTCGCACTCCCTTCACAGCTAAGGCACAGCCAATTAAAATGCCTAATGTTCCGCCGCAGATGACAACATCCCAATCTATAGCACCCAAAGGTTGCTGAGTTTCTTTTACGACCATTGGTACAGGAGCGTTATCCTCTCTCACTGATGTCAAAATGCGATCAGCTTGGCGTAACTTATCTAAAATATTTCCTGGTAGTTGTGAAAGAACATTTTCCGTCAGGGACATAATACTAAATTCCACTATAGTCACTATTTGTGATCGTACTAATATAAATTAAAAGTCAAAGTCAATCTTAAATTTTCCGAAGTTATTTCTCAAGATAGATGATTATAGGAATCCGGTTTTGTTTCTCTTAGCTTGCGTGGCAAAGCCATAGGAACTCGTTGAGGTAGGGAACACAACGACCACGCTCAGTGCATCGCAGGCTTCGCTTAACGCTTAACAGAAACTGTACTTAGCTTCGTCAAAATCTGCCGAGGAATTCTATATGAGATAAATAACTCTTGATTTCATGAAAGAGTCATTAATGAAAGGAAATAGAATTCAACTTGTTTTTCAAGATATAGGACTAAGTAGGTGGGCGCTAAAAAACACAACTAAATTAAGAAATGTAAATCGCTTAAAAGCTTCTTTTTAAAAGATTTTTGGCGCTTTACATAAGTTAACATAGTTCGATTTAATCATGCTTACTTACTATTTGATTTTTGACGAAGCTAGGTACACTTCAAGAGCCTTTTTTCCTGTTAAGCGTTCTCTCCCTACGCAAACAATTTCACCCTTCCGGTGTGCGCAGAGCGCACGCCAGAAGGCGTTGCAAGAGCGTCTGGTGGAGGAGATACGCCAGATGCCAAGTGAGGGAAACCCTCATCAAGCACTGGTCTGACCAAATCAAACCGGATTCCTAGTTAAAAGCGAAAAGCGATTAGAATACTAACTTGACATAATGAAGTTTTATGAATTAATTAGTGTTAATGACTAGCAATAGTGTATTTAAAATTTACCTACTAAATGTAAATTTTTGTTTTTTGTCGTTTGATTAAGCTTGCTTTCTCAATGCAAATCAATTTCAATAGTTTCCTGTTACTAGTCATCAACTAAAGATTCGTGGTGTGACGGAGTTAGAGAAAAATAATGAAATCTAAGCACGTTCTTCCAGGTCTGTTGCTATCAAGCGTAATTTTTGTGTTGGTCACATCTTTTACTAGAAGCGAGGAAATATTAATAAGTGAAGTTGGCAAAGTAGAGCATCCGCCAACACGCCTCGCGGACTCTACTTAAGAAATATTTGTGGTTACCTTTACACGGGAGGTTGAACTAATCTGACAAATTAGGCGATTAAGTCAGATAGAGCCAACAGCCAAGAGCACACAATGCTCCCGTCGCCTACGTTACCAAACACGCCGTCAGTCGAACTTAACTGACAACTAAATCTCCCAAAATCCATGCTCCAAAATTGAGATCCAACAGTGGTGAGCAACTCATTTGCTTTTCTCCTTATGAATTCCTAAATAGAAATATGGGTCATTTACATAAAACTTTGGCGCGAAAACCATTCCGACTTCTAGCATTTTTACTTGGCATCATCTTTGCTTTAGTTTTGGGATGTCAGACTTCGGCACAGCTATCAAATTCGACTGAAATACTGTGGGATACTTACGGCATACCCCACATCTACGGCAAAGATACCCGAAGTGCATTTCAAGCCTTTGGTTGGGCACAAATGCAAAGTCATGGTAACTTGCTTTTGCGTCTTTACGGTCAAGCACGCGGACGTGCAGCCGAATACTGGGGAGAAAAATACTTAGAATCAGACCGTTGGGTTCAGACTATGGGAGTGCCAGAACGCGCGAGTTCTTGGTACAAAGCACAAAATCCAACTTTTCGCAACTATCTGGATGGTTTTGCTGCTGGAATTAATGCTTATGCTAAGGAGCATGCAGACAAACTTGATGATGAAGTAGAGGTAGTACTGCCAGTCAAAGGGGAAGATGTACTGGCTCACCTAAACAGAGTCCTGCATTTTACTTTTATTGTCGACCCACAGTCGGTTGCTGGTGTTGCCAAGCAAGAATCAAAAGCCGGGTCTAATGGTTGGGCGATCGCCCCATCACATTCTGAAAGTGGCAAAGCGATGCTGCTTGCAAATCCACATTTGCCTTGGTCGGATTTATTTTTGTGGTACGAAGCACAACTTAAAACTCCCGATATTGATGCTTATGGTGCAACACTTGTTGGAATTCCGGTGTTGGCGATCGCCTTCAACAATAATTTAGGCTGGACTCACACCGTCAACACTTACGATGGTTGGGATACGTACTCACTCAAATTAGTAGAAAATGGCTATCGCTTCGATGGCAAAGTTCGTCCCTTTGAGACTAAAACCCTTTCGTTGAAGGTAAAACAATCTAACGGTACGTTAAGCGAACAACCCCTCATCGTCAAACGTTCTGTTCACGGTCCTGTGGTGACACAAAAAGATGGTTTGGCTTTGGCGTTGCGCGTTGCTGGTCTTGATCGACCTGGTGTGCTTGAGCAATGGTGGGATATGGCGCGTTCTCAAAACCTCACCCAGTTTCAATCTGTTCTCAAGCGTTTGCAACTACCTATGTTTACGGTGATGTATGCAGACAAAGATGGGCATATCATGCACCTGTTCAACGGTGATGTTCCAATTCGTTCTCAAGGTGATTTTAAATACTGGGAAGGGATTATTCCTGGTGATACGTCTAAAACACTATGGACGAAAATCCATCCCTACCAGGATTTACCGCGCGTCATTGACCCAGAAAGCGGTTGGTTGCAAAATACTAATGATCCACCTTGGACAACGACGTATCCTACTGCTATTAAAGCAGATAATTACCCTGCTTACATGGCACCGACTTCCCTAGATTTTCCCGGCAAGTTTCGGACAGAGCGTTCTATAAGAATGCTTTCTGAGGACGACAAAATCTCTTTTGATGAGATGGTGCAATACAAACATTCGACCCGCATGGAACTGGCAGACCGCATTTTAGATGACTTAATTCCAAGAGCGCGAAAGCAGGGGGGTGAATTAGGGCGGCGAGCAGCTGATGTCCTGTTGGCGTGGGATAGACAAGCGAATGCAGATTCTAAGGGTGCTGTGCTTTTTGCCTTTTGGGCACAACAGATGGACTTAGATGATAAATCGTTCAGCAAACCTTGGAATCTAGACTCTCCACGTACCACTCCAGACGGTTTAGCCGATCCCAACAAAGCAGTTGCAACACTTGAAGCTGTTGCTGGCAAAATTGAAAAAGCTTATGGAAAGCTAGATGTCGCGTGGGGAGATGTTTTCCGGCTACATGTGGGCGATAAGGATTTGCCTGCTAATGGTGGCGATGGAAGTCTCGGTATTTTTCGTGTCGTCGATTTTGCACCAGGAGCAGAAGGTCGCTTCCAAGCAGTTCAAGGTGATTCGTTCGTCGCTGCTATTGAGTTTTCTCAACCAGTAAAGGCGATGGCGTTGATTGGCTATGGTAATGCAACTCAACCAAATTCGCCCCATGTCGGTGATCAGTTACAGTTGTTCACTGGCAAGCAGTTGCGTCCAGTTTGGCGCGAGCGTCAGGATATTCTAGCGCATTTAGAGGAGCGCAAAGCATTCTGAATGTAACCAGGGTCACTCGCCCTTCGGGCTCAAATTCAAAGTTCAAAGTTCAAAATTCAAAATTAAAGACAATTAGTAGGAGCTTGAACTCTCTACGCTATTGTTGACCACCAAATCAAAGATTATCGTGGGGGCTCTGACCCTCATTAATTAATTCAAAAAAATTCTTCCGGATTGAACTTTGTTCGCCTTTGGCGTGCCCTTTGGGCATATTTTGAATTTTGAATTCAAAAAAGGTCAAAAAGCCTTGATTTCAGGCTTTTTGGCTGTCTGGGATGTTATGCTTATTTACGTGCCTGCTGCACCACTATGTGCTATTGCAATTTTAATATAGGGATATTACTATATCTTAACATTACAGGTGAGATTGATGGATCGTGGGAAAATAGTTGCAATTATCACAGGTGCGGTTTCCATAATTTTGGCACTTGGCTACCTCCTGCTTGTACAACTGCTAGACTTTAGGGGTGAAATGAAACCTGCTCCTATGAGTGAGTCATCGCACCAGTCATCAGTAGTCGCATATATCTTACCAGGAAATGCGCAAGCAATAGTAGAAAAAATCTACTAACTAGTATGGTACCAAGTAGCATTCAAACAAGAGAGAACTTTTGAGATTGAGTGTGAGCGGTGTAAGAATTGTAGCTGGCGTTGCAAACAGTGATGGAGAAATAGGTGTTGTCGGCAATAATCCGAGCATCGGTAAGCCGCTAGTTGGGCGCTCAGATCTTGCATCTGCTTTTTCGTCCGCCAAAAAAAATATTGGCTCAAAGCTAAAGTCCGTTAAAACTGACTGGGTAAGTCTTGTAGTCCGTTTTAACTGAGATCTTGCACCCTGCGGGTTCGCCCTTCGGGTAAGCGCAAAGCGCACGCTACGCGTAAGTCCCAAAGGGACACGCTTACGCGTTCGCTCTTAGCGTGCGCTTGCGCTTACGCCCTTGGCGTGCGCTTGCGCTTACGCAGTCGCCTCTGTCGGGAGACCCTCCTGCAGCGCTGTCTCACCAGTCGCTCATGGGGAAACCACGCCAGTTGCTCCACTTGGGGAGACCCCAAGACCGCACTGGCTCCCCAAGACCGCGCTGGCTCACCATTCTCAATAATCGGGAGGCAGAGCCTCCCAACCCTCGTTCCTGGGCTGCAGCCTGGGAACGAGATATCGAGGCTCTGCCTCGTTGTTGATACTGGTGCAAGATCTGAGTTTTTACGGACTTGATATATTAGCCTTGAACTTGAGTTCAAGGCGTAATCACCGCTAAGGTGCAAGATCTCAGGTCATAGATTGCAAACAATAATAACTATTAGAATTTTTGAAACTATAAGAATTTCTTAGAGTAATCATAGATTAATGATTTAGCTGACTTATTCCCCTTTGACATAAATATACGGTAATCTATGATTTAACGAAGATAAAATATAAAATAAAAGTTAAATTTTTCGACTCGCATATCTGTGTTGTCAAAAACAACGGTTTTTCATTGACAACAGCGTCCTGTTGTGCTGCAAATTGAGAGGAGAATTAATGGGTCATTTTCTGCTTGAAAGTGTTTGGTTAGTTCCTTGCTATGCTTTAATGGGGGGGCTTTTAGCTGTCCCTTGGTCTCCAGGAATCATTAAACGCACAGGACCAAGACCAGCAGGTTACATCAATTTGGTCATGACATTTCTTGCGTTTGTTCATTCTGCTTCTGTATTACCAATCACCTGGAATCAAGCGCCATATGAGATATCTATACCTTGGCTGAGTACTGCTGGTTTAAATCTTTCTATTGATTTAGAAATCTCCTCTTTAAGTGTCGGCGCAATGGTTGTCATTACCGGCTTAAATTTGCTGGCACAAATTTTTGCTGTCGGCTACATGGAGATGGACTGGGGCTGGGCACGTTTTTACTCTCTGTTGGGATTGTTTGAAGCTGGGCTGTGCGCCCTTGCATTATGCAATTCTTTGTTTTTCAGTTACGTGATTTTGGAAATCCTAACTTTAGGAACCTACTTATTGGTAGGACTTTGGTTTAGTCAGCCTTTAGTTGTCACAGGCGCTAGAGATGCTTTCTTAACCAAACGGGTAGGAGATTTATTTCTGCTGATGGGAGTTCTGGCAATATGGTCACAAGCTGGAAGTTGGAACTACACCGATTTAGCAGAATGGGCGACTACTGCCAATGTCAACCCAACCTTAATAACATTAACATGTCTGGCATTAATTGCAGGTCCAATGGGTAAGTGTGCCCAGTTTCCCTTGCATCTGTGGTTAGATGAAGCAATGGAAGGACCTGTTCCCAGTACAATTTTACGGAATTCAGTCGTCGTTGCGAGTGGTGCTTGGGTGCTGATTAAACTGCAACCTGTTTTCAGTTTGTCACCAATAGCAACTTCTGCAATGGTAGCTATCGGTGTTGTGACAGCAGTGGGTGGTTCTTTGATTGCGATCGCCCAAGTTGATATCAAACGCTGCTTATCATACTCCGTCAGTACCTACATGGGTTTAGTGTTCATCGCCGTAGGAACACAACAAGACGAAGCAGCACTATTGTTAGTCCTCACCCACGCCTTAGCCTCAGCACTCCTAGTCATGAGTACTGGTGCAATTGTTTGGAACAGCATCACTCAAGATGTCAGTCTTCTGGGGGGACTTTGGTCACGCCGCCCAGTTTCTGGACTAGCATATATAGTAGGGACTCTAGGATTAATTGGGTTTCCACCCTTAGGGGGCTTTTGGGCATTGCTGAAATTAGCTTCAGGACTGTGGACAACAGAACCTTGGCTTGTAGGAGTGCTTATCATAGTCAACACTTTAACAGCCTTCAGCTTAACCAGGGAATTCAGTTTAATATTTGGTGGAAAACCAAAACAAATGAGCGATCGCTCACCTGAAGTCAGTTGGCAAATGGCTCTACCCACAATCATTCTGCTTGGCTTTACTCTCCATTTACCCCTGGTGTTACAAAGCTTATCACTCCTACCAACTTGGGAAACTCTTAACAAAGATGTCGGACTTCTGTTAATGTGGTCAAGTATTTTTGGCTGCAGCATTGCAAGCGTTGTTTATCTAGGTAACGTCATTCCCAAACCTATTCGCTTCCCTTTGAAACCTTTGCAAGACTTGCTAGCATACGACTTTTACACTCCAAAACTGTATCGGGTGAGCATAGTTTTCACTGTTGCTATGATTTCAAAACTAGCAGACATGATCGACCGCCTCATATTCGATGGAATTGTGAACTTAGTTGGCTTAGTTTCCATATTGAGTGGAGAAGGTTTGAAATATAGCACATCCGGACAAACCCAGTTTTATGCATTCACTGTGCTATTGGGAGTAGGTATATTAGGAATGGTAGTGAGTTGGCAATATTGGGGTTCTGATCTTTTGAATTTGATGTTTTAGTTTCCATACTCCTTAGTAACATGGGGCGCAAAGCCTTGCGCCCAGAAAAAGCAGTCAACTCACAATTCAAAACTAACCATCCAAAGTTTATACACCAAAAAGTCGTTACAGCGGTTTTCATATGAACAGACCACAAATCGTAGGGGAGCCAGTGCGTTGGAGAGCCAGTACTTGATGAGGGTCTCCCGACCTAGGTATCTGGTGAGACCAGCGCTGCAGGAGGGTCTCCCGACAGAGGCGACTGGCGAACCCGAAGGGCGTCCGGGTTTCCCGGCTTGTTCGCCTTTGGCGTCTCCCCTTGGGAGATAGCATCTGGTGAGACCAGCGCTGCAGGAGGGTCTCCCGACAGAGGCGACTGGCGAACCCGAAGGGCGTTGGGCATTGCTCGGAAAAACTTATGTGATAGACATTTGAGATCTTGGTGAGCAATGCCCACCTTACATAAAACCGCTGTCATCTGCGTTTTCAAAAACTTTAAACTTTGATTTTTCATGACATCAAAAAACACCAATTATAAATTTCATAAAAAACAATGAACAATGAACAAGAAGACACCACACTGATAACTGTTAACTGTTAACTGATAAAAAGATAACTAAAAATTCCTCTCTCTTCTCCCTTCCTCTGCGTTGTCTGCATCTGAAGCGGTTTTTTACTCTTTTATTTAATTACATCACTAACCAATCTATGCTCAGTATCTTAATTTGGCTACCTATTTTAGGAGCCGCCGTCATTAGTTTACTACCTCGTACCATTCCAGCAATAAACATTCGTTTAACAGCCCTAACCGTTACTGGATTAGTTCTTCTTTGGAATATCTTCCTCCTGTTTAAATTTGATATCTCACTTCCTGGAATGCAGTTGCAGGAATACTTACCTTGGAATGAAACCCTTGGTTTAAGTTACCAACTCGGGGTTGATGGACTTTCCATAGTCATGCTGCTATTAAATAGTTTGCTCACCTGGATTGCTATTTACAGCAGCAGCCAACAGACAGAACGTCCCCGGTTTTTCTATTCCCTGATTTTATTAGTCAGTGGAGGGGTTGCAGGTGCATTTGCTGCGCAGAATTTATTGCTCTTCTTTCTGTTTTACGAACTAGAATTAATACCCTTCTATCTCCTCATTTCCATATGGGGAGGTGAAAAGCGGACTTATGCGGCTATGAAGTTCCTAATTTACACCGCTGTTTCAGGAGCATTAATTCTAGCAACATTTCTGGGTACAGTTTGGCTCAGTGGTTCAACGAGTTTTGATTACAATACACTCTCAACTCAAGCCTTATCAACAACACTGCAAATCATTCTACTTGTAGGAATCGTACTAGGGTTTGGAATCAAAATTCCCCTAGTTCCCTTACACACTTGGTTACCAGATGCTTACGTTGAAGCCTCAGCCCCCATCGCGATTCTTCTTGGTGGAGTGTTAGCAAAGTTAGGAACTTATGGCGTTTTGCGATTTGGGATGGCGCTGTTTCCTGAAGCTTGGAGTATTCTTGCACCCAGTTTAGCAACTTGGGGGGCAATTAGTGCTATATACGGGGCAGTGACTGCGATCGCTCAAAAAGATATCAAGCGCATGGTTGCATATAGTTCCATTGGGCACATGGGCTATATATTGTTAGCAGCAGCAGCTAGTACTTCTTTAGCATTGATTGGTGCGATCGCCCAAATGTTCAGCCACGGTATTATCCTCGCCATCCTCTTCCATCTTATAGGAGTTGTAGAAGCCAAAGTCGGAACCCGTGAATTGGATAAACTCAATGGCTTAATGAGTCCTATACGCGGATTACCCCTAACGAGTGCTTTACTCATTTTAGGAGGTATGGCAAGTGCTGGTATTCCTGGTATGACAGGATTTATTGCTGAATTTATCGTGTTTCAAGGCAGTTTCTCCGTTTTTCCTATACCAACACTATTGTGTGTCGTCGCCAGTGGCTTAACCGCAGTCTACTTTGTCATCCTGCTTAACCGTACCTGTTTTGGCAAACTTGACAACGACTTAGCTTATTATCCTAAAGTTTTATGGTCTGAGAAAATACCAGCTTTTATCTTAGCTGTCCTCATCTTGTTTTTGGGAGTACAACCGAGTTGGTTAGTGCGTTGGAGTGAACCAACAAGTACAGCAATAGTTGCGGCTATTCCTCCTATTGAAAAAACCGTAACGACTCAAGTCGCTCTCGATCAATAAACTTCCTTTGAAAGTCTACTTTTGTCCCTTGTTATAAACGTCGTTCATGGTGTTTCTTGCAAAAGTCTATTGTATAAATAGGACTTACGCAAGAACTCTCTCAAACTCTTATTCCTTTGCGCCCTATGCGCCAAGGGCGCACGCTACGCTAAGGCGTCCTACCCTGCGGGAAGCCCTTCGGGTAAGCGCAAAGCGCACGCTACGCGAACGCAGTCGCCTAGGTCGGGAAAGCCGTCATTCGCGCTGTCTCACCGCTGCGCGTCTAGGCGGTTCGTTTTTCATAATCTTGCCCAAGCCTTGATGAAGAGGAAATAAAAATGGTACAAACTCCAAACAAAACCGAAGCCAAATTACCACCTTCCACCCATGAATTTGCAGAAGTGATTCATCGCTTAGAAGCAGGTGGTGCAATGTTGCCCGACACGCCAGAAAACTTAATGCAAATCATCGGTCTTTACAAAGCTTATGCAGTACCGATGGACTTTTACTGGCGCGACTTATTATATATTGCTGAGCAGGTATTTATAGATCCATTTCCCTTTTTTAAATACTTCATTTCTCAGGAGTATTTAGAACGTCACAATCATTATGCTGGTGATGATGCTGAGTTGAGAGTTTGGCGCGGTGAGGCGACTGCTCATCCGGAACTCTTAGCATTTATGCAAAAGGGTGAAACCTTCAAAATGCCTAAATTATTGCATCACTTATTCCATGATCGAATTAACATGGAATTTGCCGAAGCTTGTATGCGAGCAATGCTTTGGCATAGAGGAATGGGTGGAAAATTTGACCCTTATCTGGATACTGAAGAATACAAAGTGAATGCCGATAGGGCAATCAAAGCTTACTTCAAAGGTAACCCATTCATGTTGGGACTCTACAAACTGTTCCCAGATATGTTTATAGAACAGTGTCGTCAGATGTCTTACTATGCTAATCTGGGTTTGTTCTGGGAAATCATGGCTCCCGTGTTTTTTGAAATGTCAGACTTATATGACGAAGGGAAAATTACGAGTGTCCCAGAGGCGATGAATTTCTTGGTGAATGGAATTCTTGCAGTCGCAAGTCGTCCTATTTATCATAACGTTTACATCCGTGGCGAATGCTACGAAATCGTTCCCAAATCTAAAGGCTTTGTCTGGCTTCACGAAGCTGCATTACCTTATGTGGAAGCTGTTTTTTACCGTACTGCTCCCTTCCGGGGTACAAAATCTTATAATGCTCAAGCAGGACAAGTGCCAACAGATCAAAAAGACTTTCACTACGGAATTCTTTATGCAGATGTCTTTCCTGTAGGTACCGCAGGTATTCCACCAACACTGCTCATGCAAGATATGTTGCATTTCTTGCCACCTTATCTTGTTGATTACTACAAGAATTATTGCCGAGGCGAAGAAGATACGTTGATTCAGTTGGGAGTGAGTTTCCAACGTTCAATGTACTGCGTCACTTCTGCAGTGATTCAAGCATTACGAACAGCACTTTTACATCCTTTAGATGACGAAAATCCCGAACATTTACAAGCAAATCGGGACTTTTTTGAAACTCAGTTAAATCGTTTTACTCGTCCTGAGTATGGTATTCGTAATGCTGCTCGTCTGCGGGATATTCAGAGTCAGGATTATAGGTAAGCTAACCCCCGGCTGTTCGCGCAGCGTGCCCCTTCGGGCATAGCGCGGGGGCTTTCGCCACTTACCACGATCCAGAACGGTGATTTGTAGTGCGCTCACAAAACTAATCATGTGATATCCTTTGGACGGATTTTCGTTTTTATCCGCGAAAAGACTACCACCAAATGAAGTATAGCAGTTGCCAGGTAGATTAGGACATCAACTAATGAGAAAACACTGAAACCACGGGACAATTCCCAGCCTGCTCCCTGCTATACCATTATGGCATGAGTCTTTTAGCGGAACTAAATAAAATAGGGAGCAAGATACTCCCCATACCGTAATCTACGAATTTTGTCAAGTCTGATTGATGAGTTCTTATTCCTGTCTTGTGCAAAAACCTTAAAACCCTCTCCTCAAGCTATGCCATTTAAGGTTTTTGGCTCATAACTCAGTGACGCTGCTCTTGGTCGCTTGATCAAATAGATTGAAAATCTGGTGACAAATCTGTCTCAATTTCTCTTGAGCTTCTGGCAAAGGTGGCGTAACACCCCAAAATTCCCAAGATCCTGTGGTTGCAAATCGCCACAACTGCCCCATGTAGTCATGTCCAGACAGTTCCACTCCCACAACTCGTTGTGTCTGAATTTGTGCCTCTTTGGATAGTCGAATTTGCATCAAAATACTATAGCTTTGGCAAAGGAAACTGCGTTTATAAAAGTGAAATGCAAGATCCACCGAATGCGGATCATCAAATTTTTCGGTTTCTGAATTCTTTAACCATGGGCTTAGATCAGCCGAACTATCAGGAAACTGGGATCTAAAGAGATTGACAACAGCAGCAATTTTACTGACTATTTCAACGCTGTTGCCTTGTTCAGCAGCATTCAAGGTTTGCACTCCTAGTGAACTCAGATTTATTGAGAATTTTTATTAGAGATATTTATATCCAAAGATTAAAGTTATTGATATTTTTCATCTCTGATACAACCTCCAAGATCTCTCGGAAAGGATATTTTTTTAGTGTTATTTCGTACATAACTTGATCGTATATCACCGTTTTCCCTTTTTTAAGAGAGTCTTGTAAGGACACCTTTCTTAAGGAGAGTTTCGGGGGATTTTGAAGCTCCATGTATTTAAAACAATACTTCTAAAACATCCTCTTAGATTTGCTTTTTTGTACTTAAATTAGGACAAAAATAATACATTAACTCTGACCCGAGACCAGAAAAACGACAAAATTTAACTAAAATAAATCATAGACTTATTGAAAATAAATTGTAATAATATTGCTACTGGTTCCATAATAGTCATAATTTAGGAGAAATTGACATGAGCACTTACGCCAAGGAATTGAGAGCCACAGCCCAAGCTATGGTTGCTCCTGGTAAAGGTATTCTGGCAATGGATGAAAGTAATGGCACCTGTAACAAGCGGTTTGAGAAACTGGGGATTCAACCCACAGAGGATCGCCGACGTGCTTACCGGGAACTAATTTTGACGACTCCTAACTTGGGTGAGTTCATTAGCGGTGCGATTCTGTATGATGAAACAATTCATCAATCTACACAAGCAGGTAAACCCTTTACCCAGGTGATGCCGGAAGCAGGCGTGATCGTAGGCATCAAAGTAGATACCGGAGCAAAAGATTTGTCAGGGTGTGCTGGAGAGAAAGTCACAGAGGGACTTGATGGATTGCGCGAGCGCATTGCTGAGTACTATAAAATGGGTGCGCGATTTGCGAAGTGGCGAGCGGTGATTACCATCGGTAACGGCATTCCCAGCCGTACTTGTATTGAAGCGAATGCCCATGCCCTTGCTCGGTATGCAGCACTGTGTCAAGAGGGGGGATTGGTGCCGATTGTAGAACCAGAAGTGCTGATTGATGGCGATCATACAATTGAGCGATGCTATGAAGTTACCGATCAAACCTTGCAAGCCGTATTCACTCAACTGCGGTTGAACAAAGTGGCATTCGATCAAATGATTCTCAAGCCCAGCATGGTGATCGCAGGATTAAATTGTTCTACTCAATCAACAGTAGATCAAGTGGCCCAAATGACGATCCAATGCTTGCTCAACAATGTACCTGCAACAGTTGCGGGTGTGGCATTCCTGTCTGGTGGACAAACGAATGAAAACTCAACCGCACACCTAAATACGATGAATCTCAAGTATGGTGCAAAGTGTCCGTGGCCTGTGACTTTCTCATATGCTCGTGCGATTCAGCAACCCGCTCTAGAGCACTGGCGCGGAAACGATGACAATACCAAAGCCGCACAACAGCTGCTTTTTCATCGGGCAAAGTTGAATGGTGCTGCAAGTCTTGGTAAGTACAACGTGGAAATGGAGAAAACACCTGCGTTAGTCTAATTCACTGCAATTCCTGCGGAGGTTTGATGGAAAATACCATCACTTGTGTATTAAAGTGCAGTTAGCTTCTTCGCCCCCTCGCCCTGCACCATAGAAGGTTTGGTGTCGCAATATTCAATTTAAGAAGGTGCGTTATGGCTTTGCCATAACGTACCTTTTGGCTATGTATCTGATTCTGGGGATGATTAGGATATAGCGTAAGCGTTTCATCGATTTGGAATGGTTCGGCAGTCCGGTCTTGGGGGTTCCCAACGCCAGATACCTAGGTCGGGAGACCCTCATCAAGTACTGGCTCCCCATGAGGAACTGCCGAACCCGAAGGGGTGGTTTATTTACGCCGTTATGTACTAGTGAATTCATATTTATTGAGAATTTATATGATAAATCTTCCAATTCATAAATTGAAGCTATTGATATTTCTAATCCCTAATCTAACCTCCAAGATGTCTTTTATATTTGTTTTTATGTATTTTTTCTATTACAAAAATAATATATTGACTCTTGGTATTGACAAAAAGAAGCTCTGGAGCACTTCTTGGTGGGAGTAACGGAGAATGGTGAAGAAGAAACACGCCTGAGAAGGCAGCGGTTGTAGTGGGGGAGAAAACCCCACGAATAAATACGTTCGCATGAACTGATTGCAGGGAGAAGAAGCACCAGCGAAAGGGGGCAAGGTGCATGAGAGAGGACTGATTGATCCACGTAAATTCTTTTTCTCCCTACAAGGAGTGCTCCGGTGCTCCCTACTTCTTCTTTCTGCCCCACACCCTTACACCCCTTCTTGGTCAATTTCAGAAATATCGGCTGGAACCCTCATTCTTGGGTTCGGTGACAAAAGTTTTCAATCTACTGACAATAGATCCTAGATTTATTTACAGATAATTGCAATAATGAGGCTGGTGCTTCCATAATAGTCATAATTTAGGAGAAATTTACTGCAATTCCTGCGGAGGTTTGATGGAAAATACCATCACTTGTGTATTTAAATTGCCATTTTATGGAGATGGGCGCTCTCCACCCAATGCAACTAAAGACTCTTGTCATCCTCTGAGTCGATAGGAAAACCTGCACAAAACCCAAGGGCCGTTATACGATTGCCCGTTCTGTGCGTTGCGCGTTTTGTTGTGGAGTGCGCCCGAAGGGTACACAGACGCTACGCATTTGCCCACTGGGCCTGCGCTTACGCTTACGCAGTCGCGGTGAGAGCACAGACCCTCCTGTAGCGCTGTCTCACCGTCTGGGCAGCGCTGGGAAGACCTCCGGTCTCGCTGCGCTCACACTAAATCAAGCTCTTTGACGAAGTACTACAGCCGATGTGTTGTAGCCAACGCAGGAGCAAAGATTACAACCTATCAACGAACTACACCTAGATTGCAGTGGGGTTAAAACAAGCGATCGCCCGTATACGCCCAACCAAGCTGAGTCCTGCGGACACGCTCTTGCAACGCTTGGTTCCCTGAACGAAGTTCAGGAGAGGCACTTTGTGCCTCGGGCGTAGGGCGCGCGGCTTGGGCGATCGCTACTGAACAAGCCTGGGGTAGACAGAACACGAACAAAGCAAAATTAAAAGCCAAAACATACACTGTTAAGGAGCAAAAATGTCGAAGATTGGTTTATTTTATGGAACTCAAACCGGAAACACTCAAAACATTGCAGAGTCGATTCAAAAAGAGTTTGGCGGTGATAGCGTTGTAACACTGCATGATATTGCCGATGCTGGTACGGACGACTTTGAGGGGTATGAAAATATCATTGTTGGTTGCCCAACCTGGAACGTTGGTGAATTGGAGGGCAGTTGGGAAGGCTTCTACGAAGACCTAGACGAGATTGACTTTAATGGTAAAAAGGTGGCTTACTTTGGACCAGGCGATCAAGTTGGCTATGCTGAGAACTTTCAGGATGCAATAGGCATTTTAGAGGAAAAGATTTCAGAACTCGGTGGCAAAACGGTTGGACAGTGGCCTACAGAGGGTTATGAATTCGAGGAGTCTAAAGCCGTCAAAGATGGCAAGTTTGTGGGCTTGGCGTTGGATGAAGATAATCAATCTGACCTGACGGATCAGCGCGTCAAAAAGTGGGTAAGTCAGTTGAAAGGAGAGTTTAGCTTGTAAGGTTCCTCTGAAATATAAGCCATTAAGGCGTTGTGAGATATCCGAGCACTGCATCGGTGGGTTTGGTGTCATTGCTTTATGCTCAACGCATACCATGAACAGGTGCGATTGATGCAAACATGGTAACGATAGCGCTGATGAAGTCCGAATTTCGGAGATAACTAATGCCACAGACCTTTTTGACGGATGTAGTGCTAATTTTAGGAGCGTCTCTATGTCCACTAGTTTTATTAGTCTTGCTAATTAACTTTCTGTGGACGGTTTGTGCTGCTTTTGTTTAGTCGTGTAACTCGACTCAAACGCCTCGATTCAATTGAGTGCGTCCCGTTGAGCTTTGCGTTGGCGTATTCCTTTGGGCGGGACGCTTTGCGACGAGCGCCTGCCCTTTGGGTTGGGCAAACCCAAAGGGCAAAAATGGACAACCCTCGCCAAATCAAGTAGGATTTTCTGCTGGGATTGAGAATTACTTCTAGTAAACTGCTTGATTTGGTTGCCTCCAGGATTAATCGTGGAGCGCACAACGAGTACTCGTAATAGGGTTGTCCATTCTTGTCTATGAAAAATCAAGCGGCATAGGACTCGTAGCGAACTTTTCACAGGTTGCCACTCTCTCAAATGCATCGCTTTAATTATTAAACGAGGAGAAAACTCATGGCTTTTGAACTACAACCATTACCCTATTCTGAAAATGCTCTAGAACCATACATTGATGCTCAAACGATGGGGATTCACCACGGCTTTCATCATGGTGGTTATGTTAAGAATCTCAATACAGCTTTAGAAAAGCATCCAGATCTACACAATCAAAGCATTGATGATTTAATTCGGAATCTTAATACATTGCCTGAAGGTGTTCGTAACGCGGTTCGCAATAATGGTGGTGGACACTTTAATCACTCCATCTTCTGGACAATTATGGGTCCTAATGCAGGTGGTGAACCAACCGGAGCGATCGCTACTCTTATTAATGAAGTCTTTGGCGACTTCGAGAACTTCAAAACTCAGTTCAATGATGCAGGTGCAAAGCACTTTGGTAGTGGATTTGTCTGGCTGGTGCGAACAACCGACAATAAATTTGAGATCGTCAGTTTGCCTAATCAGGATTGTCCTTGGTCAGAGGGACATTACCCCATTTTATGTAACGATGTTTGGGAACACGCCTACTATCTCACCTATCAGAACCGTCGCCCAGAATATCTCAAACAGTGGTGGAATACCGTTAACTGGAATGCGGTGAACGAACGGTATAATATAGCAACTAGCGCTTAAAAATCGCGTTTTGCATGAAATATCAGCAGGATTATAGATAATCCCTCCTGCCTTCTTGCATTAGTATCGCTTTAAGAAGGTGCGTTAGGCTTTTCCCTAACGCACCTTGTGGCTATGTATCTGATTCTGGGGATGATTCGGATTTTTCAGGTTTGAGTAATGGGAATGCGATCGCATCTCGAATACTAGCGCAGTCTGTTAATAACATCACTAACCTGTCAATTCCAATTCCTAACCCACCTGTGGGAGGCATACCATATTCCAACGCCGTCAAGAAGTCTTCATCCACTTGCGCTTCCAAATCACCACCGGCTTTTTGTGCGACTTGCGCTTCTAAACGTTGTCTTTGGTCGATAGGATCAGTCAACTCTGAGAAACTGTTGGCAGTTTCCCGCCCAACAGCATATAACTCAAATCGTTCCACTAAACCAGGTTTAGAACGGTGCGGCTTTGCCAGTGGTGAAATTTCCACAGGAAAATCGGTAACAAAGGTAGGCTGAATCAGGTTTTCCTCTACTTTTTGCTCGAATCCTTCATTTAACAGCTTGCCAATTGAAGGGCAATCTTCTACATTTTCAAGACCAGCATTTTTACTAGCTACTTTTGCCTCTTCCAAAGTTTGAAACGAGTTGAAATCCAAACCTGTGTATTCCTTCACCAAATCGTTCATTGTCGCGCGTCGCCAAGGGGGAGTCAAATCCACTGGTGTACCTTGGTAGGAGATTTGCAGCGTGCCGAGAACTTCTTTGGCAACGGTGGTAATTATACCTTCCGTCAGCGCCATCATATCGTTGTAATCGGCATAAGCTTGGTAAATTTCAATTGTGGTAAATTCAGGGTTGTGACGAGTTGATATTCCCTCATTGCGGAAAATCCGCCCCAGTTCAAACACCTTTTCAAACCCACCGACAATCAAGCGCTTAAGATGGAGTTCTGTCTCAATTCGCAGATACAGCTTCATCTCTAGAGTGTTGTGGTACGTAATGAAGGGACGCGCGTCTGCACCACCCGCTTCTTTTTGGAAAACAGGAGTTTCAATTTCAATAAAATCACGCTGTTCCAAGTAACGACGAATACCAGCAGTAATGAGAGCGCGACGGCGAAAAGTTTGGCGGACTTCAGGGTTTACTATCAAGTCAACGTAACGCTGACGGTATCGCTTAGCAACATCCGTCAACCCATGCCATTTATCAGGCAAGGGCAAAAGAGATTTTGTGAGAATCGTGTATTTTGTGACAAAAACAGATAGCTCGCCCTTTTCAGTCCGTTTAATTGTCCCACTCGCTCCCAAGATATCGCCGACATCTGTGAGTTGCTTGAGGTGATTGAAAGCATCAGCATCAACATCTGCCATGCTTTGTTGAATGCGGTTTTTTTCCAAATAAAGCTGAATTGTGCCGGTTTCATCTTCCAAAGTGAAGAAAGCCAATTTACCGAAAACACGACGCGCTATAATGCGTCCAGCCACAGTCACGTTTAAATCAACTTCTTCACCGTTAGGCAAATCAGCATATTTTTCCTGCAATTGAGCCGCGTGATGGCTGGATTCCCAATGGTAGGCATAGGGGTTCATCCCCAATTGCCTTAGCTGTTCTACTTTTTCTAGCCGCGTAGCACGGATATCTTCTTCCGACATGGTTGACGAACTAAATAGGGCAAGATTTCATTATTGTATGTAATTGTAAGAATAGCTGTAGTTTTGCCAGACGATAAACTGGTCAGATTGCGTCTGCCGATGTTCATCAAACCACAGTGCGCTTTGGGCTTAGCTTTGAACCTATCGGCTAAAAGCCGTGAGAGCGTCAAGATTGCATACCTAACCTTATACTTGAGGATAAACTAGAGCTAAGAGAGTAGGAGAAAACAATTGAAACTGCCGAACCATGAATTGGCGGTTATACCATAACGAAAAATCACTGAGTATCTGTTGTCGCCTACTCACCCAGATGGACGCAGTAAAGAAAAATTTTTCACTGCGTTTGGTTTTACAGTGAATGAGTGCGAAACTCTTGCCACTGCATTACTGAACCATGTTGCTAACAACGATGTTACAAAGCTAGAAGATTCACCATTTGGAACACGTTATGTTGTAGAAGGTATACTGCTATCACCAGATAATAGAAATCCTTTGCTTCGTTCTGTCTGGTTTCTTGAAACAGGAGACAATATTCCTAAGTTTGTGACTGCTTATCCACTGAAAAGGTCAGAAAAATGATTGCAGAACTTGATAGAGTTATTATAACAACTGATATTTCAGAGTACGGGTTAGAACAAGGTGATATAGGTACAGTTGTTTTGGTACATCAAGGTGGTAAGGGATATGAAGTGGAATTTCTCACCTTGAATGGAGAAACTGTGGCAATTGTTTCACTATTGGCTGCACAAGTTCGTTCCATTGGTAATAGAGAAATTGCTCATGCACGAGTGATCAATTGATGGTATTGCATAAAATTAAGTCTCAGGCGAAAGAAGAACTGGGTTCAAATAATGTAAGTTGTGTAGGATATTTGTGACGACGCAACTTATGACAGACGCCAAAATTTTGGTACTGCTTTATATCTATAATTATTTTACTGGCAAGTTCTTTGGCTAGTAATACAGGTACAGCATTTCCAACCATTTTATATCCATCAAGTAGATTGTTGTATTTGAAAAGAAAATTATCTGGAAAAGTTTGAATTCTGGCACATTCTCTAACAGATAATCTCCTGTATGGTTTGAATGAATTAGGATCAAAAATCCATTTGTCTTTCTCAACCCAAATCATTTTTTGTGCTTGAGGATGTATCGGAGCATGTCTACCACCTGCTTGAATTGTAAAAGATGGCTCATCCCAGGTTCTGACTCTATTTCTTGACATATAAATACTAGAAAAGCTACCTTCCATATATTCATGATTAGGTACTAATGGATGAGTTTTAGATACCTCTCCTGCTACTGTTGTCGGTTCAATATCACTTAGCTCGTAGATAGCATCTCTAAGAGTTAAAATGTGATTGCTTTCCAAGGGAAATTCAAAGATTCCCCCCATCTCCTCTCTATACCCTATAAGAATTACCCGTTTTCTATCTTGCGGTACTCCATAATTGCAAGCATTGAGCAATTTATAAGTTACTTCATATCCAGCATCTTTAAATTGATATAAAATATTTGTAAAAGCTTTGTTATGCTTTTGGGCTAAAATCCCACTGACATTTTCAGCTAGAAAAAAAAGAGGTCTTTTTTCTCTAATAATTCTAATGTAATCATAAAATAACTGACCTCTGCTATCATTTATTCCTCGTCCAGCACCAGCTTCACTCCAACTTTGGCAAGGAGGACCACCAATGATACCTATGCAGTCAGGTATATCATCAGGTTCAATAGCTCTGATATCTCTTTTATCTAGTTTGACATCTGGATGATTAAGTTCATAAGTATCCCAAATTGACTTATCATATTCGTTTGCCCAGACTGTCTTAAATCCAGCTTGCTCAAAGCCTAAATCTAAACCTCCACAACCTGAAAATAGAGATACTATATTCATATTTTTTCATTCCATCAATTTATTTTTAATTTTATATATAAACATTTGTTTTAATTGCTTTAAGTAAATCTGCTATAAATATATAGGAATCCGGTTTGATTTGGTGAGACCAGTGCTTGATGAGGGTTTCCCTCACTTGGCATCTGGCGTATCTCCTCCACCAGACGCTGCGCGTTCGCTCTTAGCGTGCGCTTGCGCTTACGCCGTAAGGCGTGCGCTCTGCGCACACCCGAAGGGTGAATCACAAAGTAGAGACGCTTAACGCTTAACAGGGAAGAAGCAATAATAGTGTACTGAGTTTTTTAAGCGCAGAGCGCAGGCTATGCCAACAAAAATCAAATATGAGTCGTATATATTGTTTTTCTTACTTGAAATTTACTAAGTAGCATGTAAACACCTTCTCTCTCTTCTCTTTTTTTTCTTTGCGACGCCAGTCGCCTCAAGTCGGGGAACCCGCCCACGGCGCTGGCTCCTCTTTGCGACGCCAGACGCCTAGGTCGGGAGACCCTCTCCGTTTGCGTAGCGCCCCCTATGCCTGCGGCACGGCTACGCCTATCGGGGCTAGTTGCCACAACGCGCTTAACCCGCGCAAGGCACTTCTCTGTGCAGCGCTGGCTCGTCTTGGCGGTTAGTTTTTTTATTTTTTGTTCACGACCTATCTAGGATTGCTATATATTTTAATCAGATAATAAAGATTATGCCGCTCCTCATGTGTGAAGAGCGGCAATACCGTATCGTATCAGATTGCTAAATCTAACTCACCAACGAAATCCCCCGCTTCACCAACGCCTCTGCTGTCAAACCATTAAACGCCATCAACTCGCCAGCACTCGCTGTGGTTTCCCCACGCTTCCACGCGAAGGTATCCCGCTTGCTGGTACTCCGTAACATGATGGGTTCTAGTATCGCCGCAGCACCACCAGTCACACCAATGAGTGCATCGCCATCAAACAATTCGGCAAATTTCTCATCATCCACAAAACCACCATCCGCTTCAGAACAAGTATCCCAAGCAGTATCATGGGGACGATACAAACGACGGGGGTTGATAACAGAAACAATTCTTGCGCCAATACCTTCTTTTTCTAATAAAGCCGCAGCTTCAAAGACTGGTATTAATGTCATATCCCCAATAACAGCAAACACAACTTTCTTATTACCAGAAACTTCTTGTAACACGACTGCACCATCGCGTAAAGCTTGACTCGTTTGTTCAAAAGTTGTGCGAATTGGCAACGGTGACTTACTCGCAGTAATCACAATTCCCTTATTTTTAGTCGTCAATGCCCAGTCATAACAAACCTGAATACTGTTAGCATCAGGAGGAAACAATGGAAATACATTACCGTTGCGCATTAACGAAGCAAAATAAGCTTCAATTTCCGGACGTTGGTGAGTCCAACCGTTGCGTCCTTGCTCTAATGCACCAGCGGTGAATAATGTAATAGTTGAGGGAGTGCGACGCCGCAATTCTGCCATTGCTTGCGTGACTGTTTGCCAAATTGGTAAACCGTTGATGGCAAAAGATTCGTAAGAACACCACAAAGTCCGCGCACCCATCAACGATAAACCAGCAGCTAACCCCGCACAAGCATCTTCACTCAATGGTTCATACACTTGTCCATTGGGTGCTTGGTAATATAAGTCATCTGTCGTGGGGTGGATAATTTTGAGTGCTTGGTTAATATTGGCAATACCAGATGCTTCGTTACCGTCGGCGTTAGTCACGAAAAAGTTGCGATCTATCTGTCCTACCTTAGCCACCAATGTTCCCATTGCTGTGGTGGAAACTTTTGGTTCGCCACCCACTGGATATTCTTCCAAAGGCAATTCGCCTAATTCTGGCAACTTATACTCAAATTCTGTCACAACTGTTTTCGCTGCTGGACCTCCGCCTGCGCGTTCACAGTTTGTCCGTACGAGTTGCCAAACTTCTGGAGGTAAGGCACGTTCTTTCAGCGCACTGACAATATGGGGAGCATCTAAGGTGTCTTTAGCATAGAGGTTGTGAGACTTGGCACCTCGTGCATGGACTCCTGCACCTTTGAGTTGTTTGATGATAAATACGGTTAGCTTGCCACTGAGTGCAGAACGCGCTGCTTCATCCACACCTGTGAGTACAGCTTTGGTAAAAGCTAGCCGCTGCTCAAAGGAAAAGGCGGTACTATCAACGTAATCCCCCTTTTGATTTGCGTCGTCAAAGTCTTTGGCATCGACTAACACGACTTTTTCAAAACCGTTACCGTACCAGTATGCCGTCATTTGTTCATTGGTTTTGAGAGACACCATGCTGTGGTGTTCTTGGCTGTAACCGTTCCACACCAAAACTGGTAAGAAGTTGGTGACAGTTGGAAAAGCGGTGTGGAAGTGTGCTATGGAACTCATGATATACGGTTCACCCAATCCACCATCGCCAACGGTGAAGGGGAAAAGCTTGTCTTTGTGCAACAATGCAGCTGACATTGCAAAGTGTTGCCCTTGTCCTAAAGGACCTGCAGGTCCAAGAATACCAGGAATATAGCCAGAAAGATGTCCTAACAGCCCATGTTTTTCCCGGAAGCGATCGCGCAACTGCTGCACTGTCTCAATTCCCATGTCCTCTAGTGATCGATCCAAGAACATGGCACTATAAAATCCAGGGGCATGGTGTCCCACTTCCGTAATAATGTTTTTGTAACCGAGCATGACAAGCGCCGCATAAGCTTCGGCTTGAGAAGCAAAACCACCTGGGTGTCCAGAAGCTTTACTTGCTGTGACTTGCAGTATTAGGTAACGCAAAGCGTCAGCAGTAAGTAAGGTTTGGAAGGCGGCGGCTGGATCATCAGGATTGGCGATCGCCACTTTACCTGACTCTATGACAGGTGTTCCACCATATTTTTCAAAACCGGGGATTGCTTCACCAAAGTATTGAATACCTTCACAAAAATTAGGAGCCGCTGAAGTTTCCTTTGGGGTTGTTGCCGTCATGCTAAGTACCTTAATTTAAGTATGAGGAGACACCGGAGATGCTCGTTCAATTTAACAAAAATTTTACAACTTTCAGGTTGTAACAGTTTATTGTTCTTTTGCAACATAAATATAAAGATATTCAATCTAACTTCAAAAAATTTAATTTTCTTTTTTGAATTTCAGTGGCAAAAAAGAATAAAAGTAAAAAACAAGGCTTATGAAACTACCAAATGGACCGCAAACTCCAGGGCTGGTACAAATGCTCCAGTGGGTTTTCAGCCCCATGTCATTTATGGAAGCTTGTACTAAACGCTATGGGGATATCTTCACACTGCAGCTAAGTCGTCCGGTGGTTTTTGTCAGCAATCCTGCGGCGATGCAGCAGATGTTGACAAGTGACACAAAGGAGTTTGAGGCTCCTAGTGACTGGAATACTCCTTTTGAACCTATGCTTGGCAAGAATTCTGTCATCACTCTTAGTGGTAAGGCACACCAGCGTCAACGACAGTTAATGATGCCTTCGTTTCATGGTGACAGAATGCGAACCTACGGTCAGGTTATTGGCGATATTACAGAGGAAATTAGCAGCCAGTGGCAGATAGACAAACCCTTCAGCGCACGGTCTGCAATGCAAGCTATCACCATGCGGGTGATCATGCAAGCCGTGTTTGGCTTATATGAAGGTTCACGCGCCCAAGAATTGGAGGAAGTTTTAAGTCTGATGCTAGATGAAGGGGGACAATCTCCTGCAAGAGCGCTCATCCTTTATTTTCCAGCCCTACAACGGGATTTAGGACCACTCACGCCTTGGGGAAAGTTCTTGCGCCGCCGGGAACGAGTTAACCAAATGCTGTACGCGGAAATTCGCGAACGGCGAGAGCAACCAGACTCATCGCGGACAGATGTCCTCAGCTTGCTGATGGCGGCGAAGGATGAAGCAAACCAGCCAATGACTGATCAGGAATTACGTGATGAGTTAATGACTTTGTTAGTAGCAGGTCACGAAACTACAGCCACTGCGTTAACCTGGGCATTGTACTGGATTCACAAACTGCCAGGAGTACGAGAAAAACTTCTAGAGGAACTTGATACTTTGGGCGATAACCCAGACCCCAGCACCATTTTCAAATTACCTTATTTAAATGCTGTGTGCTGTGAAACCTTGCGGATTTATCCAGTTGCGATGCTTACCTTTACACGAGTGGTGAGAACACCCGTATCGTTGTCTGGACACGAACTTGAACCAGGTACACTTGTCATGGGCTCAATTTATCTGACTCATCAGCGTGAGGATTTATATCCCCAACCCAAACAGTTTAACCCAGAACGTTTTCTGAAAAGGCAATTTTCAGCTTATGAGTATTTGCCGTTTGGTGGTGGTGTCAGGCGTTGCATAGGTATGGCATTTGCCCAGTTTGAAATGAAAGTTGTGCTTGCTACCATCCTGTCGCGCTGGGAATTGGCGCTGGTTGATGACGGTGATGTGCGACCAAAACGCCGTGGTATGGTTTCAGGTCCCAACCGTTCCATCCAAATAGTTGTTAAAGGTCAGCGAGCGCAGAAGTCTAAAATTTTGGAATCTATCGCTGGTTAAGTTTTTAAGGAACAATATTTTGATATAGTTTTCTACGCAGAATAACTGAGTAGTTGTAGGTAAGGCATATGCCTTACCTATAAATTTTGAGTGAGAAATTTGAAGAAAACGAATTGCCCTCACCCCCTGCCCCTCTCCCAATTTGGGAGAGGGGTGCCCGATAGCGTAGCGTGCCGTTAGGCATAGGGCAGGGTGAGGGCAACGCGTGTATTAAAACAACAAAGAAATATGTGAAGTTCTATTATGATTGGTTCTTTGAAACAAACACTGCAATTAATTATTAATCCAACGAGGTTTTTAGAAGATTGCGCGGCTAAGTATGGTGACACGTTCACGGTTCGAGTATTAGGGATAAATTCGCCGCCAGTGGTGTTTTTTGGTAGTCCGGAAGCGATCGCTGAGTGTTTTGCTGTGCCTGCTAAAGATTTGGATTTTAAGAAGGCAACTCATGTTTTTGAGCCTTTGTTTGGGGAGAATTCGATTGTTTTGCAAGAGGGGCGATCGCACAATCGCCAACGCCAATTATTGATGCCACCCTTTCATGGTGACCGCATGAAAACTTACGGTCAAGTCATTTGCCAAATTACTGAAAATATTATTCAAAATTGGACACCTGGCACATCTATTTCTGTACAGCATGTAATGCCAGATATTACTTTACAAATTATTTTACAAGTAGTATTTGGAATAAGTCCCGGTGTCCGTTATGAAAAATTAAAACAACTGCTGAGTTCTTTATTAGAAGATGTAACGAAACCTTTATACTCTACCTTCTTTTTCTTCCCACCACTACAAAAAGATTTAGGTGCATGGAGTCCTTGGGGAAATTTCCAAAGACGTCGCGAGGAAATTGACAAACTGATTTATGCAGAGATTTATGAACGACGTTTATCTAATGATGCTTCACGTACAGATATTCTCAGTCTGCTGATGTCAGCGCATGACGAAAACGGACAACAAATGACAGATAAAGAGTTACGTGACCAATTAGTTTCACTGTTGCTTTTAGGATATGAAACGACAGCTGCTGTCTTAGCTTGGCTATTTTATTTAATTCACTTCCACTCACAAGTAAAAGATAAGCTGATGCAGGAATTGAGGACTTCAGGCGATACACTTAATCCCGAAACAATCACTCAATTACCATACCTGAGTGCTGTCTGTTCGGAAACGCTGCGACTTCACCCGATTGCTCTTATTTGTACGCCACGAATGGTAAAAGACAAAGTAGAAATTGCCGGTCAAAAATTTACATCTGGGACAGTTTTAGTTCCTAGCATTCATTTAGCTCATCGACGCGCAGAAACTTACCCATATCCAGAAAAATTTAAACCAGAAAGATTTCTCAATCAAAAATTTTCACCTTATGAATATTTACCCTTTGGGGGAGGTTATCGCGGTTGTATCGGAGCAGCATTTTCTATGTATGAAATGAAATTAGTTACAGCAACTATTTTGTCACGTTTTCAACTAGAGCTTACTGATAAGCATCCAGTGCGTCCAGTACGTCGCGGAATTACGATTGTTCCCTCTGGTGGTGTACAAATGGTTGTTACTAACCAGATAAATAAAGCGAAAGTTTTTATATAGAAATCCAGTTTTATTTGGTGAACTAACTCATAGAGGCACTTAACAAAGATGGAGTAGGCAGCTATATCTATAAATAGCTTTGGAATTGGGTAAGTAGCAAGTATCACCTAGTCCAAACTGACAATTGTGATTTCCAATTGGGAATTTATTTATACTGTCCAATCTTCTGTAACCAAGCCTGGTACTTGGCTAAAATCACGACTGTTTCGAGTCAATAATACTAAATTCCGAGAAAGGGCTATTGATGCAATTCGTAAATCCATTGTAGCGATACGAACCCGTTCTGCTCTTAGTCTTTCAAAAATTGTGGCGGATGCTGCGTCAAATGATAAAACTGGAGCAATGGAAAAGCCTTGCAAAATCTCTAGTAATATGGCGTACCCTCGAATTGTATCAGCCGATATTTGAGCGCGATTTATAAAAGCATTTGCACCAAGTACCTGTTCGTGAAGGCTAACAATGGAAAATGCAAAATCTGCGGGTGAGTGTTTAGCAATTTTAGCAGCTATATTTGCGTATTCTTGACTGGAACTGCGTTGTATAAAACTGATGTGGTCGGTATCAAAAAGGTACTTCACACTTCCTCACTCATTTCGTCTGCGGGTTTATCAGCGTAACGTAATGATTTTCCATATTCCAAAACTTCAAGGAAAGTTTGCTCATCAGAAATAGAACCAGTTACTTTTTCTAACCAATTGCTAGGGGTGGGAGATGCTATCACCAGACGTTTGAGTTTGGTTACTGTACGTTCAAGATTTACCAAGCGTTGCTCAATAGTAGTTTCATCTAACATAATTTTTAAGGCTTGTGAAGTTGATCAACAGTTGCGATGTTTAAAATTATAGGTCACATGACTTTTGACTTTTGACTTCCCGTTAGGGCGTGGCATCCTGCATTTTTGCAATTGGCGAGAACTTTGTCTGAATGTGCTGCCAAATACCGACGATTTTGCCAAAAATATCGACCACTTGGGAAACCGGAGAAACGGAACTACTGGGGTAATAACTTTTTGCCGTCACTGTTGAAAAGTAAGAGCAAAAGCAAAGCAAAGAAGTCACCGGGACAGATGAGTTTACCTTGGGACAAGCAAAGGGTGACGGAGTGTACGGAGGTGCATGATGTAGCAGAAAAATTTATTCAAGCCAACTGCTATGTTCCTCCAGTGCCAGGTATCGGATGGTTGGAATGCTGATTCTATCGTGGAAAGGGGCACTGTAATAAATCTTTATGAAACTCGCAAACGCCTACATGCTACAGTTTACAAGTCTGGATGCGAGAGAAAAGAAACGTATAATTGCCCGACGCTTTTTTTTCTTTTTATAAAAACCCTACCACGGAAGATTTCCGTCTCTGCCTCTGGTATCGTCGGGAGGTGTCCTTCTGGTGATTTGGTATCAAAAGTTACTCCGTCCTCCTCCAAATCCCAATCATCCCCGCTTTCTTTCACTCTCCATCCTACGCGATCGCCAAACTTTTTCAACACTTCTTGATCTAAGTTGCCGTCGAGTTTACCGCCGACCTCAAGGTAAATTTTCTTTTGAACGCTGAAGCCAAAGCGTCCATTGCTGTATTTTACCCACAAACGGTCTATTGTGCGCAAGTCAGTGCAAGGAAAATTCAACGCTTCTTCGGGTCTAATCCAGTCATATATCTCACGATATACAGCTTGCAGCATCACCAGGTAGGTTTGATCGTTGGCTTCTTTCCAATTTCGGGCTGCTAAGAGGTCACGCAGCTTGGTATAGTCTATGCCTATTTCAGATGTGAGATCATCTTGTGTGGCGGGTGAAACCAGCAAAAGTTTATCAATTGCTACGTTTTCCAGACTATATTTTTCTTCGAGGATGTACTTATTCGGGGTAGTATCAGTAGGTTTTGCTCGATAACATAGTAGTTCAACTAGTTTTGGCTTACTACCCCATTCCTGAGTTAGGTCATCATATTCATCTGATTCATGAGTCATATGAAGTACGAGCTTCTGCAATTTTTTTTATTCATGAGTCACATGAAGTGCGAACTTCTGCAATTTGTTAAGTAACTGCGGGTTTGTCTCTAAATCAATGAGTAACTGAGGCCATTTCACACAAATCGCTGTAAACTTTCCTAACTGCTCCAAAGTCAAAGGCTCATTAGGTTTATTTTGCGATTTATCAACTACTTCATCAAATAAACCCGTATTACTAGCAATATAGGTTTTCAGTCTGAACAAATTAAGAAATTGCTTTAATCTCCGGGGATTATTATCTAAAGCAGATGCTACCATTATGCATATGTCTGTAATTGTTTGAGAATCTTCAGTTACATTAATTTTTAACCTTTGACGACGTTGCAAGTTCGTTTCTTTTGATGTTTCTTTAGTTGAATTTTGTGTTGGTTCAGTTCGATTAGATGTCGGTGCATCTCTGGAGATATTTCGATCCCCTAAACTTAAACGAAAATTATTAAAAACCTGACGAAACCCATTAGTTATTTCGGTAAAAACGAAAACTTTTTTTTGTTGAACAGGAGCAATTTTTTTTTTAAAATTTGGAAGTCATAATTGGTAGGTTGTGGTACTTGAAAGGGAATCTGGATAAACTTTTCGAGAAAAGAATAACCGTATTCCATGCCACTCAATCGGGAGTTGCGATTATTTTTATTTTTCTCGTCAGTTGCAATTGAGGATAAGGGTAAATAAGGAAGAATATCCTTAGACTTTACTGCTAAACCTGCTGCCACCTTCTCTCGATCCATTCCTAAAATGAATATTATATGGGGGTCATTTGATATCGTTAAGTAAGTCGGCATAGAAAAACCAAACTATGTAAAGATAAATAAATACGGAGAATGTATCTACCGAGGTAACTGAAAATATGGGTGCTCGTCTAAGGGTATTCCTGACTAATGAACAAAACAAAACCCTACTAAATATCAGAACTGCGGATGTACCACAGAAAGTTAAAGACCGAGCAGACGTAATCAGGTTAAGTGCACATGGCTGGTACGTAGAAAAAATAGCTGCTCACTTTAACTGGACTTCTCAAACAGTCAGAGAAGTTTTGCATAAATGGCGAAAACTAGGTTTAGAAGGGCTTTGGGAGTTACCAGGCAGAGGGGGGAAACAAAGTATACCGAAGAAGATATCGTTTTTTTGGAAGAATGCCTGAAAAAGGAACCACGTACATACAACAGTCTTCAACTAACTCAAAAACTTCTTTGCGATGCTCCAGCAGGGAGCCAGCAAAGCTGATCGCCAAATTAAACTGAGTCCCGATAGATTAAGACGGGTACTTAAAAAAAGGGGGTCATTTGGAAACGTACAAGAAAAAGCCACAAGGGGAAACAAGACCGAAAAACCAGACAAATCAAGCAACCAGACTTAGATATGTTGGAACTATCTGCTGCTACAGGAGAAATAGACTTGAAATATCTGGATGAGTCAGGTTTCTGTATGTGGAGCGAGCCAAGTTACACCTATTACCAACGAGGAGAGCAAAAATGCTTAGAACAAACAAAACGTCGTGGTCGTAGATTAAGCATTATTGGGCTTCTTCAACCTCTAATCAGCTTTGTTTACGGTTTAGTTATTGGCGGTGTTAATCGCAAGTCTTATATCCAGATGATGGAGCTTGAAGCACAAGAGGCAGAAAGAATTGGACGTACCACAGTCATAGTACAAGATAACGGTCCAATACATCGATGTCAGGAAGTTCAGCAGTTATGGTCTAAGTGGGAAAATCAGGGTTTATACATCTTTTTTCTACCTAAATATTGTTCTGAGATGAACCCAATTGAATTGGAGTGGCAACATCTTAAAAAAGATGAGCTATCTGGACAAATGTTTGACGACGAGTTAGACCTTGCTTATGCCGTAATCAATGGGGTTAAAGCCAGGGGAGAAAGAGGAAAACATCGTGCAGAACGTATTAAATTTCACTTTTGCTGCCGCCTTTAACTTTTCGTTACATAGTTATAAATTTCCACGCCGACTTACTTATTATCTGCCATAAAAGTTTTGAGTTAGTTTAACAATTACACATAATATCTTATAATTTTTATTCAAGCATTCTCTAATTTTTTAGACTATAATAGCAATTTATTATAGCGATATTAATATGCATATTTTAAGTATTTAGGGATTTTTCCCCTAACTTCTCGTGTTTCTTCAGTCATCAAAGATCGAATGCTCAACGCATGTTTCAACAACCATTCCGGCTAGGGGTGGGTTGTAGAATATCATTTAGTTTCAAAGTTTTTGGAGGGTTGAAAGGCGCGCCACTTTGGAGTTTTACAAAATTTTCATAGGTAAATTAAAATGAGGCATGTAGTTCAAAACCACATGCCTCACTCTGAACTCAGTCAGTGAGATTAATTTGTTAACGGCTGTCAGGAGTGACCCGACGACATTAATTTGTTAAGACGACAGACAATATGTGAATAACGACATTAATCTGTTAACGACGACAAATAATGTGTTATTCGACATTTATCAATCGGAGCGGCGGGATTCGAACCCACGACCTCCACTACCCCAAAGTGGCGCGCTACCAAGCTGCGCTACGCCCCGTAGTCAACTTTCCAAGGATAACATCTAAAACCACAATTATCAAGATCTTAATTTAAAAAACTTTGAGCATCTGGGAAGCTTTCAACAAACCAGCAACAGCGGAATCATCCCATTTACCTTCTGCACAACGCCCTGTTTTCAGGATCAAACGCAGACTATAGGCATGAGGATAACCTTCCACTTCCATCCATAATAAATCGCTTTCAGCTTCACAGCTAATCTTTTCCTCATCCATTAATTCAGTTGCCATTTGCCTCATGGTGTCTGCTAGTTGCGCCAGTAGCCGACAAAAATCATTCAACTCAGGTTCAGTTAACTCGATAGCCCAATCATCTGTACCCACTAAACCTTTGAACTCTGGCGCTGCTGGGTTCCAGCCGATACGCCAACCAAGTCCACTTTTGAGAACACGTTCCATAAAAAAGTTTTGAGTTGAACTGTTCGTTCTAAGAAATTTTTCTTAAAAGATAGCAGAACTGTTACCCACTGGTGCGGAAATTGCACAACAAGAACATCAACGCGCTGAACTTTCAAGAAACACAGGGGTGTAGGGGAGCCACTGCCGTGCGCGGGTTAAGCGCGTTGAGGAGCCACTGCGTTGCGGGGGTTCCCCCCGTTGTAGCAAGTGGCGTGCATGTGGCGTGAGCCAGTACTTGATGAGGGTCTCCCGACCTAGGTATCTGGCGTGTGTAAGGGTGTAAGGGTGTAAGGGAAAAAGGTGTTTCTTTCATATTTTGCTTGCTGCGAAGCCGCACGAGTTTAAGGCTCAGATCTTGCATCTGCTTTTTCGTCCGCCAATAAATAAATTTCTTGGCTCAAAACCAAAGTCCGTTAAAACTGAGATCTTGCACCATTCTCAATTAGCCGTACTGCCAGCCATTAACGGCAAGATCTAAACCTTGTTGGCGAGCTAATTGTCGAAGTCGTTTCATCTGGAGTAATAATTTC
>JAESGJ010000101.1_pt1 | contig 146275 bp, 132 predicted proteins | sample 9266241 | NCBI WGS metagenome assembly JAESGJ01 (sample SAMN14514841, study PRJNA621669) | algae metagenome | isolation source: Brasilonema octagenarum HA4186-MV1 and co-occurring heterotrophs from wet... | place: USA: Manoa Valley, Hawaii | collected 2009-07-20 | reverse complement strand
CACCATTGGATTTTGTACGGTTGGCTCAACCGGAAGTGACGCTCGTAGACAAGAAGTAGCCGACTACCTTGGCTGAAGCGAGAAATAAACCGCATTGTTCAGCAATGTATAAGTTTTATGGAGCAGTATATCAAATGTGTACATTCCTCTCAGATTTCACCTCTTTCTCTCCCTTTTCCCCTCTCCTTACTAACTACGATGTACACACCGGAACGCTCAAAACCTCACCCTCGCTTTTAGCTGCGCTAAAATCTTTCCCTCTCCGAACTCGCGGAGAGGGATGCCCGACAGGGCAGGGTGAGGTTTACGATCGCTGTTCGACTTTAGCCACCTCCAACATGGTTTTTAAAACCGAATCCGGATTGAGACTCATAGAGTCAATCCCCTGTTCAACTAAGAATTGGGCAAACTCCGGGTAATCGCTGGGTGCTTGTCCACAAATGCCGATTTTACGATTGTGCTTTTTGGCGGCGGCGATCGCCAACTTCACCATCCGCTTAACACTCTCACTGCGTTCATCAAATAACCGCGCCACTAACCCGGAATCTCTATCTAACCCAAGTGTCAATTGAGTTAAGTCATTGGAACCAATTGAGAACCCGTCAAAAACTTCTGCAAACTCATCAGCCAGCATGACGTTGCTGGGTAACTCGCACATCACATAAACTTGCAAGTCATTCACACCCTGCTGCAAACCATTTTTTGCCATTTCTGCCAAAACCAGACGCCCTTCATCGGGAGTGCGACAAAACGGAATCATTACGATCACATTTGTCAACCCCATTTCATCCCTGACTCGCTTAAGCGCTTGACATTCTAAAGCAAAAGCTTCTTTGTAACCTTGATCATAGTAACGCGCTGCGCCTCGCCACCCCAGCATCGGATTTTCTTCTTCAGGTTCAAACTGTCTACCACCCAACAAGTTCGCGTACTCGTTACTCTTGAAATCGGACATCCTGACGACAACTGGTTTGGGATAAAACGCCGCAGCAATTCTACCAATACCTTGAGCTAATTTTTCAACAAAATACTGGGGTTTGTCGTCATAAAGTGCAGTGATTTCAGAAATTTTAGCTTTGACATATTGATCATTTATTTCGTCATGATGAATCAGCGCCATTGGATGAGTTTGGATATGATTGGCGATGATAAACTCAGTTCTCGCCAAACCAACCCCATCATTGGGGATCGCAGACAAACTGAATGCTTCTGAAGGGTTACCCACATTCATCAGAATCTGGGTACGAGTGCGGGGTAAGTCTCCCAGTGGAACTTCTTCGACTTCAAAGGGCAATAACCCTGCATAAACTCGTCCTTCTTCGCCTTCCGCGCAAGAAATCGTGATTTCTTGACCATTTTTCAGAATTTTCGTAGCGTTACCACATCCCACAATTGCAGGTACACCCAATTCTCGCGCAATAATGGCCGCATGACAGGTGCGTCCACCTTGGTTGGTGATAATCGCACTTGCTCTTTTCATTATCGGTTCCCAGTCGGGGTCAGTTCTATCTGTGACCAAGATTTCCCCTGCTTTGAACTGTTCGATTTTATGCACATCTGTAATCAGGTGCGCTTTACCTTGACTGATGGCTTCCCCAATCGCACGTCCGGTGAGTAAAATATCGGGGGATGAGGAAGATTTTGGTTTCTCATCTATCTCATCTGTCTTTAAAAAGCGGTAAGTCCGCAATACATTCTCCGTTTTCTGAGACTGCACAGTTTCCGGACGGGCTTGCACAACAAACAATTCGTCGGTAATACCATCTTTCGCCCATTCGATGTCCATTGGGGTGTAAGTGTTGTTGACTTTGGAATAATGCTCTTCAATCAAACACGCCCAACGAGCTAGTTGTAAAATCTCATCATCAGTCAGAGCGAATTTGCCTCTTTCACTTTCAGGAACTAGGACGTTTTTCGTAAATTTCGAGCCGTCATCATAAATCATTCTTAATTCTTTACTACCCAATTTTTTATCGACAATTGGGCGAAAATTTTCTTTAAGAGTTGGTTTAAAAACGTAGTATTCGTCTGGGTTGACAGATCCTTGGACAACGTTTTCTCCTAAACCGTATGCCGCGCTAATCAGTGCAGCATCCTTGAAACCTGTTTCTGTTTCAATGGAGAACATGACTCCAGAAGATGCTAAATCGGAACGTACCATTTTTTGCACGCCAACAGCGAGGGCTACACTGAAGTGGTCAAATCCCTTGGTGTGGCGGTAGGAAATTGCCCTGTCTGTAAATATGGAAGCAAAGCATTTGTGACAAGCGCCCAAAACACTTTCTATACCAGTCACGTTGAGGTAACTTTCTTGCTGTCCGGCAAAACTGGCGTCGGGGAGGTCTTCTGCGGTAGCACTTGAGCGCACTGCTACGTCTGTGTCTGGGTTGTATCGCTCACACAAAGTTTGGTATCCTTTAACAATCGCCTCCCTTAGCTCTTTTGGAAAGGGTGTGTGTAACAGGAGCGATCGCGCCTTTTTCGCACGTTCTCGTAAATTTTTTACATCTTCTACATCCAAGTCAGAAAACAGTTTGCGCAGTTTTTCTTCTAGCCCAGCACCTTCAATAAAATAGCGATAAGCGTAAGCTGTAGTCGCAAACCCAATCGGAACATTAATGCCTTTTGGTGTTAATTGTTGAATCATCTCACCTAAAGATGCATTCTTTCCACCAACTATCGGTATATCGGTAATGCCCACCTCATCAAACCACAGGACGAGCGATCGCTCTTTGGAGGATGAGTGCAATAAAGTCTCTTTTGCTACTGTATCCATCTGTATTGACCTCCTGATTTTGATGCCCTGATTGTTCGACGACGATTGCTTGCCTCTACGTAAGGTATATCACATTCAATCGTAGACGATTTTATAGTTTCTTTAGATTTTGCAAAACAGATTTGCGTTTATATCTATCAGCTAACGCAATTAAGATGTGGTAGAAGTTCACACAGGCGATAAAGTCCGCAGAGCAGTAACTTGATATAAGATAAGAATGCGTTTTACTCGCTTTAGTTCGTCAACTCAAAATTGACGGGTTGAGGCTGACACGGGGACACGGTGAGACAAGGACGCGGAGAATGTTAACTCAGCAGGCGTTACCTTGACAGACTACTACAAGAGTAAAAATATAAATTTTGCAAAGGTTAAATCTACATTGGCGGTTGAGATATAGTAGTTCTGATTTAGCGTTTGAGTACACCTCATAAAAAACCTTTTTGTGAAAATAGAACAACAGGAGACTCACTGATTGCTAAACTACCCATTGATACTAGATTTGTGTTATCACTAGCGAACCATTTTAGGAAGGAGCAGTCGTGGGCAAGTACGACAAGTTTTTTAACTCAAAAAAAACATTACAAGAATCAATCAGTCCAGAAGAAGCAGTTGCGGCGATCGCGGTTGTCACAGCTGCTGCTGATTCTTCATTAGAAGAACTAGATCCAGATCTTTTGGCGGATATCCTCTGGGGACTTGAGATTTTTGAGGAATACTCAGATGATGAATTATTAGAAACGCTGGATAAAGTCGTAGCCATTGCAGAAGAAAGTCAGATAGGAGCACTATTTAACAGTGCAAAAGGTTCTCTGACAGGCGAGTTAGTACTAGATGCTTATGCTGCGGGAGTCAGCGTACTTGTAGACGAAGAGGAAGTGCGTATACCCAAAGGAAAAACGACTTTGCTCAAAAAGCTCCAAGAAGCTTTAGGAATTAACGATAAAGATGCGAAAGAAGTGATAGATGAGGTGATCGCCGCCTTTGAAGAGATAGAAGATGAAGACTTGCTAGAAGACGAGGATGAGACAGGATTTGACGAAGACTTAAACCCAAACGTCTATGAATCACCCTCAGGTAATTTTATCGTTCTAATTCCTGTAAATTCTGAACAAGGTGGTAGAGTTGAAACTCAAGAAAGCTCAGTCAGCTTTTCTGATGATTCTGGCAGATTGTTAAGAATCGATTACTTTCCTATCTCCTCAAAACAGACTGAGGAAATGGATTCTGTGGGACACCAAGAATATCTGCGTTCATTTCTCCTGAGTAAGTATGTGCCTCAAACAATTGTTGCTAATTTACCAGATTCTCAGGTAAAGCATACTGAATATCTGGAAGACATCTTAGAAGGGGCTTACTTCGTATTAGTTGATATGCCCCAAGGTTCAACAGTTACGAAAACAGGAAACAACGGTACTGCAACTAAGTTGAATGCATACCGTGGTGTTTTAGCATTTAGCTATGGTGATCTTTTGTATATCGTCAGCAGTCAGCACAGCTTTTTTGACAAAGAAAAACCAAGTTCTCTTGAACAAGAAGCTGAGGATATCAAGCAGAATGTTTTAGGTTTCGTTGATACTATTGAGTTTCTTTAAGCTTAACGAGCTTTTACCAATTTTCACTACAGGGGTAGACGCGTGATGGTTTCTACCCCTGTTGTTTATTCAGCCAAGCAATTAAATCTTCTGCGGTGGAGAAATCCAACAACACCTCAGCTAAATCTTCTAATTGATTGAGCGATAGCTGACGAATACGTTCTTGTAACTCAGGCTCAACTGTACCAATTCGCCGGTTGAGTAGGCGCATAATGACTGCCAGTTCTCCTTCCTGTCTACCTTCCTGTCTACCTTCCTGTCTACCTTCCTGTCTACCTTCCTGTCTACCTTCTTGCCTTCCTTCCTGTCTACCTTGTTGTCTTCCTCGTCGTATCCCTTCTTCCATCCAGCTAGTGACCATTTCCATAACAACCTCCTGTTGAACTGGTTCAAACTTCGCAATCTCTGTTTTAAAAACCTCTTCCTCTTGAGCATTTAGCTTTAGGTAAGTATCAATAAATCCAGAAATCATTTTTGTCCGTGCAGGATCAAGTCGCAAAGTAGCTAACAGCCGCAAACATTCCGACTTAACTCTAGGGCGTTCTTCTGGGGCTATGTTCATTTTAGCCATAAGCGCACTGGCTACGGGATTTTCTTGTCGCAAGAAATTTCGCCAATTTAAACGATTTAACTGTAATACTGCGTAATTAAGTTCTAAAACGACTTTGTCGGGAAATTCCACTCTATATACACTTGGTTGAGGCGTACGTGGAGAATCAAAGGAAAAAATGACAATTGGGTACACAGGAAGCGCAAATTTTTCAAACAATCGAGCAAAATAACGAAACATTCGTCGCCCAAAATCTGCTTGTGAATAAGCTTGGTTTTCTATACGGGGGTCTTACACGTAAAAAAATTGGGCAGCCTTATTACAACGAGTACGCGTCTTGCCCCACAGATCAACAGACAAAGGCTGCCCAATTTTTTAGGGGCGGCAGCTTTCGGGTAAGAAGCTTCTTACCCGAAACGTGCCTTGACAATGCGTCATGAATCAGAAAAAATGACTCTTGCTCTCTAAATCGAGCCTTAACGACTAAATCAGCTTCATACTGCTCACCTGCAGTGATATCAGTAAAAATTTCCTTGTCCAAAAATTCTAAACAATCAGATTCTAAATAAGCAATAACTTCGGGGAAAAATAGCTCTAAAAATTCCACAAAAAATGTGGTCAGCAGTTCCTTAAACAAGCGATCATGATCAATCATGTCAAAATCGCTCCACCCATTAACCGCTCATACCGATACTTCAACTCTTCCTTCATCAAATACCAACGTTCCAAAGTTGCATCTATCTCTATCACCTTCTCCGCTGCTTGTCGTGCCAAAATTAACACTTCTTCATCTTCCACCAAGCTCGCTAATGTAAAATCTGGTATACCTGATTGACGAGTCCCCAAAACTTGCCCAGGACCACGAAAGCGCATATCCATTTCCGAGATGAAAAAGCCATCCTGAGATTGTTCCAAAACCCTCAGCCGTTGCTGTGCATCTGAACTTTTGGAACTACTCAGTAAAAGACAATAGGACTTAGCCGCACCTCGACCAACACGTCCCCGGAGTTGGTGCAACTGAGATAAGCCAAACCGCTCTGCATTTTCAATGAGCATAACTGTTGCATTAGGCACATCCACTCCTACCTCCACAACAGTCGTAGAAACCAAAATTTGAGTTTCGTTATCGCGGAATTTCGTAATGGCTTCGTCCTTTTCCGCTGAACTCATGCGACCATGAAGCAGCCCCACCTGAAATTCTGGAAAGATACTTTCCTGTAACTTTTTATGTTCTTCTACTGCCGATCGCAAATCCAACTTTTCTGATTCTTCCACCAACGGCAAAACCACATAAGTTTGTCGTCCTTGGGCAATTTCCCGGCGAATAAGCTCATAAGCATGGCTACGTTGCTGATTTATGAGCACAGTCGTCTGAATCGTTTGCCTTCCTGGTGGTAATTCATCAATCTGACTCACATCCAAATCCCCGTGTATTGTCAGCGCTAAAGTTCGAGGAATCGGAGTTGCCGTCATAGTTAATACATGGGGTTGCTCGCCTTTTTGTTGCAAACGCGCCCGTTGTTCCACCCCAAAACGGTGTTGCTCATCTATCACAACTAAACCCAATCGCATAAAGTTGACAGGGTCTTGAATTAAGGCATGAGTTCCCACTAAAAGCGGCAATTCACCCGTTTCTAACTGGGCGTGAATTTGTCGTCTTTTGGCAATCTTAGTAGAACCTGTCAGTAATTCCACTGGTAAATGCAGGAGGTTAAACCAACTCACTAACTTGCGATAATGCTGTTCTGCCAAAACCTCTGTGGGAGCCATCAGTGCTGCTTGATACCCAGATTGAAGAGCAGCAAGGATAGCAATTACAGCAACAACAGTTTTACCAGAACCCACATCCCCTTGCACCAAACGATTCATCGGTGCAGGTTTTTGCAAGTCGTTGAGAATTTCGTTAATGACTCGTTGCTGTGCGTTAGTCAGTTTAAACGGCAGTATTTCGGAGAATTTTTCCAGTAATTGACCTTTTGGGGCAAGAATCGCACTGGTTTGAGTTTCCTTGGCTTTCTGTTGACGTTGGAGTAACCCAAGTTGCAGGTAGAAAAATTCATCGAAAACGAGGCGGCGACGGGCAGCTTGCAAACTATCGCTGTCTGGAGGAAAGTGGATATTATGAATTGCTTCCTTCAATTCCATCAAATTATACTTATCTCGCAGACCGCTAGGCAGTGGATCTTTGAGATGGACAGTGGCAGGTAAAGCAGCAATAACTGCTTGTCGTACCAAATCCGCCCCCACTCCCTCTGTCAGTGGATAAATAGGGACTATCCTACCAATTATTAAAGACTCAATTGTATCTCCTGCATGTCCCAAAACCTCCAATTCTGGGTCTTCCAACGTGAGACCATATTTACTTTCTTTCACCAACCCGCATGCTGCTACAATACTGCCATTCGGGTAGCGACGCTTAAAACTTTCCTGCCAAGCACGACTGCTATAGCGTGTACCAGCAAAAAATCGGCTGATTTTGAGCTGACCCGTCTGATCACGCAGCAGCACTTCTAAAATCGTCAATTTGTTGTTTTTGGGAGTTGTAAAGCAGTTACAGCGCTTTACTGTTGCGACTATTGTCACCGTCTCCCCCGCCACCAACTCTTGAATATTCACCTGACGAGCATAGTCAATATGGTCACGAGGATAATAGTAAAGTAAGTCGCGTACAGTGTATAAACCAAGACGTGCTAAATTAGCAGATTTTCTAATGCCTATTTCTGGTAAGTCACTCAGCTTTTGGTCTAGATTGGGAGCAAGGTTCCGACTGACTTCACCAACAATTGGAGATTTTGAGAGTGGGGAATATCCAGAAGAATTTTCTTTTGCTCTCCAACTCCCCTGCTGTTCTGCTTCCCTGGCTTTCCCTGCTTCCCCTTCTCCTTCAACCACTTGCTGAACTTGGTACAGATATCTACGAGTTTCTGCGACTAAGTGTTGTCTATCTTCCAGTTCCAGATTGGGATAATTAGCAAATTCAGCTGCCAATTCTTGCCAGCGACGACGTTCAATACCAGGTAAGTCTATGGGGAATTTGCCAAAAGTCAGGGTAAGAAACTCACTGAAGCGGTATTGTTTACCCAGTAAATCAGCAAAGCCTTTTTCTGCTTCTATTGCCAAAGCTTTCTGTAATCGTATCCAATCTGGTTTGTCAGTAGTCATTACTCATTAGTCAGTAGTCATTAGTCATTTGTCATTTGACTTCGGACAAAGAACAGATCATTAATCCTCAGACCAAATAGCACGCCATGCTGCTTCAGCTTGGGCAACTGAACGTTCCCGCTGTTTTTTGTGATACTCCTGTCCTCGTCTACGAAGCTGAAGTAAGACACTGTGAATCTGCTTGCGATAAGACGAGAGTGTCGGATCAGCAAACTCAATTTCCCCAAGCCGCAGATTAAGAGCCATGATTTGTGTCAAATTAGAGTCTTCTGATTGCGGTTCATTGTCAATTTCAACAACCAAGTTTAGTAGATTGGGTGGCCCTGGCATCACTTCACCAGAAGCTTCTGATGCAGCTGCTGTAGCTGCTTCTAAAATGGGTTCTGGTAATTTTTTAGGTAAAATCCCTGCTTTTTGTAAGCGAAGATTAGCCTCACGAGAAACTCTTTTGAGCTTTTCTTGTGTGAGTCTCTCTATATTCTGTTGCCATTTTACTAGTTCTACAGGGTTAGAGGTGTTTGGAAAAGACGACACGCTTTGCAGCGAGGATAAAGAGAACAAAGTTGAGGGGGTTAGGGAAGTTGGGGGAGTTGAGGAGGTTAGGGAAGTTGGGGGAGTTAGGGAAGTTGGGGGAGTTGGGGAAGTTGGTGAAGTGGTTAGGGGAGTTAGGGAAGTGGGAGAAGTGGGTAGAGTTACGGGAGTATAAGACGAGGGTTGATCTGTTTGCTTATCCTCATCAATTTCCTCGTCTTCGTTGTGTTGTTCCTCTTGTTCCGTCTTGAGAAGGGCTTGCAACTGCTGGGCTGTTTGTTGACCCAACTTACGAATAGCTTGTTGCAATTGTTGTCGCTGATTCAATGACAAACTCAAAAAAGTTTCAGGATACCCTTGGGTACACAAATGATAAGTCGCCAGAATCAACTGCCTCTGTACAGTTTGACCCAAGGCAGCGAGATAATTTATGTAGGCGCTTCGGAGTTCTTTTGCGATCGCCTGTATTGCTTCCTCTAATGCTAATATCTCTCGTTCAATTTGCTCGATTGCTTTCGCCATATCTTCTTGCTATCATGCATCTGAACCTTATTATGGTACAAATGTATTTATAATTTTTCAAAAATCACCCAAAGAACTTTGGAATTTTGGGTTTTTGGATATGAATTTTGGATTGAGACTAAGATACACACTTTAATCTATAGTAACGTTGACTCAATGTGTTGAAAACCTGATATTTCGTTGAGTTTGAATGAAAAACAGGTCAGCTAAACTTGCTTGACCTGTTAAGTTAAATAGTCTTGTGTCACCTATCTTTTGCCGATAACTAATGATAAATGACTCAATTATTTGCTGCCCATTTGTGCTGCTACTTCTTCTGCAAAGTTACTTTCTTGCTTTTCAATGCCTTCCCCGAGGATATAGCGAATGAAGCGACGAACTTGAACACTATCGCCTAGTTTTGACGCGTTTTGCTTAATCAATTCTTCTACCGTGATACTCTGATCGCGAATATAAGGTTGATCTAGCAAACTCATTTCTTGTAGACGTTTTTCAATTCGTCCTTGAACAATCTTTTCTTTGATGTTCTGTGGCTTGTTTGCCAAGTCATCCCGCCCCATTTCAATATCCTTTTCTTTTTGGGCAACCTCAGCGGGAATTTCGTCTACGTTCACGTACTCAACGTTTGGGCAAGCCGCAACTTGCATGGCTACACTCCGCGTGAGAGTTTGAAACTCGCTACGATCGCTCACTGAATCGTTTTGATTGTTTAGTTCGACTAACACACCAACCCGACCACCAGTGTGGATGTAGCTGTCTACTATCCCTTTTGTGCCTGTGGAGAGTGCATATTTGGCGAAGCGACGCAGTTGGATATTTTCACCAAGTTGACCACTCATTTGCTTGATGAAATCTTCTACGTTAACACTTTCATCTTCAATGTAAGGTTGAGCAAGCATTGCCTCAACATTTTCAGCAGTCGTTGCTTGCTTCGCCAGATTTTGAACCAGGGCTTTGAAAGCTTCGTTACGGGCAACAAAATCAGTTTGGCAGTTGACTTCTATGAGTACACCAACCTCACCTCCGGGTTGAATGTATGTATCCACCAAACCTTCTGCCGCAATACGTCCTGCGCCCTTATCGGCTTTAGCGATGCCCTTTTGTCGCAGCCACTCAATGGCTTTTTGTATGTCACCGTCAGTTTCTTTTAGTGCCTTCTTGCAGTCCATCATACCAGCACCGGTTGTCTGACGTAGCTCTTGGACGAGTTTTGCAGATATTTCCGCCATGTTGCCTTAATTCCTACTTCATTGACAGTTTTAATTATTCTCAAATAAAATCTTGAGTTCTGAATTTTAACAAAGTCCTGAGCCATGAGTTGTGAGTACTCAATCAAAAGAACTCACCCTCCGGGTGTGCGCAGAGCGCACGCCTTACGGCGAACGGCAGTTTGCTTATGCCGGGGAACCCTTGTCGAGCAACTGCCTCACAATTTAGCACTAACTTAGGATTATACCTACAGCTAGAAACTCATAAATAGAAAGTACCACTAAGTACCGAGTACTATTATTTTACTCGGCACTCGGCACTCACACTCAAAACTCAGCAGGCAATTATTCTTCTTCTTCGTCGTTGGGAATTCCCAAGCCAGAGTAATCGCCTTCACCTTCCTCGTAGTCGTAGTCTTCCTCTGCGCCGTCGTAATCTTCGTAATCTTCTGAATCCAATTGACCGTGACGACCTTCATAAATGGCGTCCGCCAATTTGCCTACAATCAACTTAATTGACCGGATGGCGTCATCATTTGCTGGGATGGGAATATCAACCACATCTGGGTCACAATTAGTATCCAGCATGGACACAATCGGAATTGACAACTTTTGGCATTCTTGGACTGCGTTATACTCCCGCCGTTGGTCTACAATCACGACCACATCGGGAACTTTGCGCATAGCTTTAATCCCACCCAGGTATTTCTGAAGCTTCGTCATTTCCCGACGTAACATTGAGGCTTCTTTTTTTGGCAGCAAATCGAGAGCGCCATTTTCTTCCCGACGTTCCAAATCTTTGAGGCGATCTACGCGGGTTTTGATAGTTGCCCAGTTAGTGAGCATTCCACCCAACCAACGCTGGTTAATGTAGTGAGAACCACAACGGGCTGCTTCTTGGGCAACGATTCCTGCTGCTTGGCGCTTGGTACCAACAAACAAGAATTTCTTGCCAGCCTCAGCTTGTGACCTCATGTACGCATAAGCTTCTTCCATCAACTGGGCAGTCTGCACCAAGTCGATGATGTGTACTCCATTACGAGCAGTGTAAATGTATGGAGACATTTTCGGGTTCCATCTGCGGGTTTGATGCCCAAAGTGAACCCCAGACTCCATCATTTGAGCCAATGAAACAACAGCCATCTTTTTTACTCCTATTCGGGTTAAACCTCCATTCAGGCGTATTTCCAAAACCAGGAAACACCCGACGTACTCCTGAATGTGCGAGATTAATTAACCATACTAAGGTAACATAGTTGTGCCAGCTATTGGAAAATTAAAAAAGTTGAGAAAATACGACATTTAAAAGAGGAAATTACTACATCTGTACAAGCACAAAGCCGATGTCCCAGAGTTTCTTTTCAAGTTGCCTTTTGCATTTGGGAATAAGCTTGATAAACACCCTTGACGTTGTACCAGTTAAGAAAAATTCGAGCAGCTTCTAAAGCTAACTGTGGTTTTCCTAAATCAATTAGCCATTGCAAAAATGGTGCCATTGTACGTTCGTTGAGGATGCCATTCAATGATAAAATTCCCCAAAGTAAGCGATGTAACCAAGTCATTTGAATCATCATTCGCACTTCCCAAGTAGGATGCTTTTGATAAAACAACACTCCCATGCGTCCACGCTGAATTTCTTTGTCAATCAAGTTGGGCACTTGTTGTAAGTTAAAGGGTGGATGCCAGTGATAGCCAACAGCATCTGGACATTTGATAAGTTTTAACCCAAGACTTTTGAGTCTAACACCCAGCTCTAAATCTTCCCAACCATAAAGTTGAAAACCAGTGTCAAAAAGTCCAGCTTTCTCTAACCAATGCTTGGGGATGGCTACATTTCCTGTGGCAAAAAAAGCTGCGGAAAAATCTGTTATTTTGTACGGTTCAGAAGTGGGGTTGTCAAAATTACAAGTATTAATGACTGCACCATAGGTAAAGAAGCGATCGCTCCCCAATTTCTCCTTTCCTTCCACCAGTGCCGATTCATGGGCTTGCAGGAAATTCTTCGTAACAACTAAATCACTATCAACAAAAATAATAGTGTCCCCTAATGCCTTTTCTACTCCCAAATTTCGGGCGGCTGCTGGTCCTGCGTGGTTTTGATGAAACGTTTTCACATGGGGAAATTCGCCTTTGTGCGCTTTCAACCACTCTAACGTGCCATCATCAGATCCATCGTCCACCAAGACAATTTCGTAACCAGTCATTGAACTTGACGCACTCAGTTGCTGCGTCTCCAAAGCCCTAAGACACTTTTCCAAAATTGGCTTACGATTGTAAGTCGGAATAACAACACTAAAAAACACAGTCTCACCCACAACAATAAAGAATTCAAAATTTCAAATATGCCCTATACCTATGGCTTACGCCACAGCTATCGCCGTATGCGCTTACAAAGTTCAAAATAAAAAAACCAGCGCTAGTCTACCTCCAGGATAGGACAATAACGACTACAGCACTGTTCCCTAAAGCGAAACCACCTCAGTCCTTCTCGGTTTTGAGGTGGTTTCAATGAATTTTATGGTGCTACAACTTGGAGCTTTTTTAGTTGAAAGTCTTTTTACGATGGTGTTTGCGCAACAAAAAACCTGCTCCAAGTACACCCAAGCCGATTAGTGCTGGAGTGGCTGTTGGTTCTGGAACCGCCCGAGGAGTCCGCAAGGAGAATTTCAGGATAGCGTTACCAATAGAAGGAACCCCTGGGGGAGCAAGTGCGTCCTCCTCAGTAAAATCTATTTTGCCTGTAGCGTTTTGGAATATGCCCGTTCCATTGGTAATAGTTATAGTACCACTACCTTTAATTGTGCCTGCGATCGGGTTAATTTCAGCGCTGTCATTCGCTAGTCCAAATAACTTATTGGCACCATCACCGTAGTATATGTCGCCAAGTGTTTTGCCTTCTATGCCAAATACGGTTGGATCTGAATTGAATCTGGTAAATGTGTTGGCTCCACGAGACTCAGATTGTCCATAAGTATTGCTAATAAATTTAGTCAATCCGTAAGGAGCATCAGCATTTTCCCCTGTGATGGTTGCCCTGAGAATGTTCTGTTCTGGTAGGAACGGGTTAATCTCGACTGATGTCTTATAGTTAGTAGTAAATTCATAGGTATTATAGGTAGCCTGTGCACTCGCCCTTTGCACATTTAACCCGAAACCACTGAAAGCTAAAGCTACTGGTATAAACCATTTGATGTGTGAACGGAGCATAATTTACCGTATATTCTATGTTAATAGGACACTGAGTATAAACAAATAATTTGTCTTAATTCATAGTACGTAATAATTAGGAAAGTCGTAATAAATTTGTTATAAAGCAGTCGTAAAGTCATTGTGAAATTGAGTGAAACAAGAAATGTGCTATTTCATACACCACAGGAAACGTACTGCAATACAAAACGTCAGTTGTTTAATGATGCCCACGGTAAGCTAATTTGTGGACATTATTAATGCTAAAAATCTCATTTACATGGAGTTATTTGGGTCATGCTTTTAGAGCAAGATTGCAACTGTAGGTGTTTAGATAATTCGGTCAAAACAAATCAAAACAGTCGAAAAACTCAGCTTTTATCAATCACTGTTTGTTTACTTGCTGGGTTTTTTGTTGCTGAGTGGAGTGTCGGTTTGTGGAGTGGAAGTTTATCTCTACGGGCAGATGCAGAACATATTCTTTGTGACATAGCAGCTTTGGGAATATCCCTGTTTGCCAGTTGGTTAGTACAACAACCTGCAGCTGCGAGGGCAACATTTGGACATCGCCGTATTGAAATTATGGCGGCTTTGGTAAATGGGTTAAGTTTGCTTGTGATTGCTATTTTCATTTGTTGGGAAGCAATTCACCGCTTTCAAAGTCCACAAGAAATTTCAGGCTTGCCCATGTTAGCGGTAGCCATGTTAGGTTTAATCGTCAATTTGCTCAATATAACTTTGCTGCATCCCCACTCTCACGATGATCTCAATCTACGGGGTGCTGTGCTTCATATCATCGCTGATACTGCTAGTTCTGTGGGTGTGATGGTTGCTGCTATTGTGATTCACTTTTGGAATTGGTTATGGGCAGATACAGCTATTAGCTTAGTAGTTGCAGGCTTTATGATCTTAAGTGCTTTGCCACTTGTCCGAGAAAGTCTCTCAATTCTTTTGGAGTATGCACCAAAATCTATTAACCCTGCTGATGTAGAAGTTTTTCTGAAATCTTTTACTCATGTTTTGCAGGTGGAAAAACTCTATATTTGGAGAATAAGCAGAGAACAGATCATGCTTTGTGCTCATCTGAGTGTGGATTGTGCGACTGTTGAACAACGCGATCGCCTACTTGGGCAACTACAAACTCATCTACAGCAAACTTTTGGCATCAATCAGATAACTTTACAACTCACTCACCCCAAGTCTTTAGCAGTAATGCCAATTCATCCTTTGTTCAAGCAAGATTTAATTTCAATGCTATCCGTAGAAAAGAAATCATGACAAGAAAGGATTTAGATCAATCTGTGATGTGATCTAAATTATTGAAAATATAGACACATTATGATAACGTCATTTAGTTGAAAAATAAACGTAAATAGGTTAAATAGTAATCACTCATTGTTGAGTTTTGCTATTGGAGAGACAAATGGGTCGCGCGAAAAAAGTTGTTTTGGCTTATTCTGGTGGTGTAGATACCTCTGTGTGCATTCCTTACCTCAAGCATGAATGGGGTGTGGAAGAAGTGATCACCTTAGCAGCAGATTTAGGACAGGGAGATGAATTAGAACCTGTCAGAGAAAAAGCCCTGAAATCGGGTGCCAGTGAATCGCTGGTGGTGGATGTTAAAGAAGACTTTGTGAAAGACTACGCTTTTCGCGCAATTCAAGCAAACGCTCTTTATGAAAATCGCTATCCTTTAAGTACTGCCCTTGCTCGTCCGTTGATTACCAAAGCATTAGTCGAAGCGGCAGAAAAATATGGTGCTGATGCGATCGCTCACGGATGCACTGGTAAGGGAAATGACCAAGTACGTTTTGATGTCTCAGCTGCCGCGCTTAACCCCAATCTCAAAATTCTTGCCCCAGCGCGAGAATGGGGAATGAGTCGCGAGGAAACTATCGCCTACGGGGAACGGTATGGCATTCCCTCGCCAGTGAAGAAAAAGTCTCCCTACAGCATTGATCGTAACTTGCTCGGTCGGAGTATTGAAGCAGGTCCTCTGGAAGACCCGAATGTGGAACCACCAGAAGAAATTTATTTGATGACGAAGGCGATCGCCGACACTCCCGACAAACCAGAGTATGTTGAAATTGGATTTTCCAGAGGAGTTCCTACCACTCTGAATGGCGAATTCATCAACCCAGTTGATTTGATTCAACAACTCAACCAGGTAGTTGGGAATCACGGTGTTGGACGCATCGACATGGTAGAAAACCGCTTGGTAGGTATCAAATCGCGGGAAATTTATGAAACTCCCGCTTTGCTCGTGTTAATTCAGGCACACCGTGATTTAGAAAGCCTGACTTTGACAGCAGATATTAGCCACTACAAGCGTGGAATTGAGGAGACTTACAGCCAATTAATTTACAACGGTCTGTGGTACAGTCCCTTAAAAGGTGCACTGGATGCCTTTATTCAAAAGACACAAGAGCAAGTGTCTGGAACTGTGCGGGTGAAACTATTCAAAGGCAACGCTACCATAGTTGGGCGTATTTCAGAAAATTCCCTCTACACCCCTGACTTGGCAACCTACGGTGCTGAAGATACATTTGACCATAAGGCAGCAGAAGGTTTTATTTACGTTTGGGGATTACCAACACGCATTTGGTCACAGCAGCAAAACGCTAAATAAATTATGGTTTCTAGGGGTTGTATGCCCCTTCATTAAACCTGTAAAAATCCGGGCGAGGGTTGAACTCTCGCCCGGATTTTTGTAGATTTGACCCAACTTTCTTATGGAGTGCAATTGGCGTGCAAGTCTGGAGTTGATTTATCTGTGTTAACCTGTGTTCATCTGTGATTCCAAATATTGGAATATCACTTTTGCAAAAGGTTGACTATTGACTAAGAACTAGTGACCAATGAATAAAAAGTGGTTTCGGATTGGCATCGTGGGTGTATTCTTGCTCTCACTCGCCTTGCGATTTTGGGGATTGGGAAGATTTAACACCTTTGTCTTTGACGAAGTTTATTACGCTAAATTTGGTAATAATTACCTTACCCATACACCATTTTTTGATGGTCATCCACCACTAGGTAAGTATATGATTGCACTGGGGATTTGGATTGGTAGCCATATTCCCTTCTGGCAAGATGAGGTGAATGGGTTTACTGGTTCAGTCATGTCACCCGTGACTTACCGTTGGATGAATGCCTTTTCTGGTTCATTTATCCCTATAATAGTCGCTGCCATTGCCTATCAGATAAGTTATCGTCGTGGTTTTGCTTTAATTGCTGGTTTGTTCACAGCTTGCGACGGCATATTTCTTGTAGAATCTCGCTATGCTTTGATCAACCAGTATATTGTCATCTTTGGATTGCTGGGACAGTGGTTTTTTTTATTGGCATTAGCAAAACAAAGACAACAACGCAGTTTTTGGTTAATACTTTCTGGCATAGCTTTTGGTGCATCAGCCGCTACCAAGTGGAATGGTTTGTGGTTTTTGCTAGGGACTTACCTCATCTGGATATTAGCTTGGGGAATTCGTTGGTGGCAATCTTCTAGCTTTCTTGACAACGATACTAACCCTCAAATCCAAAAGGCATTTGTTTCTCATCCTCCCGACATAATCAGTGGAAGAAAACGTAATAAAAGATTTTCTTCTTTATCTTTCTTCGCTTCCTTAAGTGAGTATAACTCTGGCTTATCTGGAAAAAAAAGATATAGAATTTTTCCTGGCAATATTAGCTTGCAATCTTCCAATAATAATGGGCAGGTCAATCTAACCCCATTGCAGAAATTAACTCAACTTAATTTAATTCACATTGTTATTTATTTCGGTTTACTCCCTTTAATAGTTTACAGTTTGATTTGGATACCTCATTTACTCTTAAATACAAAATTTGGATTTCTAGAACTACACCAGCAAATTTTGCTGTTTCATGAACGTCTTGGTGGTAATACTCCTAAGGTCCATCCTTACTGTGCTGCTTGGTATAAATGGCCCTTGATCACTCGACCAATGGCGTATTTTTACCAAACAGCACAAAACCTTAAGGAACCACCACCTGTTATGGGACCTCCTTTGCCTGGAGGTGCTGGGAAAATTATTTATGATGTCCATGCAATGGGCAATCCGTTTTTGTGGTGGTTTGGCGTTGCGGCGCTTTTATTTTTAGTTGGAATGTTGGTGTGGCGATTCCTCATTCCTTTGGTCAGGCAAAAACGCTTTTCTCCTCCAAGGAAACTGAGTGTTGATACTTGGATTGCCTTATACATAGTGACCAATTATATTGCTAATTTACTGCCTTGGGTGGGAGTAAATCGTTGCGTTTTTATCTACCATTACATGACGGCTGTAGTGTTCGCATTTTTAGCGATCGCTTGGCTTGTTGATCAGTGCTTACGTAGTTATCATATTCCACTCCGCGCTGTTGGTATCACCATTACCTTTATTATTGTGAGTGCTTTTGTTTTTTGGATGCCTATTTATTTAGGTTTACCTCTTTCAAATTTTGAATATAGACCAATGCGGATGTGGTTTAATTCTTGGATTTAGAATTATAGGAATCCTATATGAGTTCTGAGAATTATCGTCTTGGCGGTTCGTTAAATTAGGTATTCTTCTGGCGGTAAGAGAGTAAGATCACTCCCCAAAAAGTGGACGCGATAGTGCGGAATTCAACCCGCGATCGCTAGTGTTGACCACATCTTCTTGATGCCTACTTGTATCAACATTAAAGTGAAAGGGTATAAGGGGGTAACAAATGGAAAATATATCTTACTCATCTGACTCTTCAGTAGCGTCACCTGTTTTTCCTAAGTGTGTACGTGTTTGCCAAAATCGCACTTGTCGCAAGCAAGGTGCAGCCAAGGTGTTAGCGGCTTTTGAAGCATCACCAACTCCTGAAGTGACTGTCACTGGTAGTACCTGTTTGGGACAATGCGGTAATGGACCAATGGTGTTAGTGCTACCTGAGATGGTTTGGTACAGTGGTGTTCACCCAAGTGAAGTACCTCTACTGGTAGAACAGCACTTACGCAGTGGTCAAAGAGTGACAAAGATGCTCTATCATCGGTTTCATCCGCAGGGATAATGTTGATTTTTAACAATTTATAGCGATTATAGAGATCTGTACTTTTTTTGACCGAACCAGGACATCTCATTATGAATATTCAGCAGCTACGCCAGTCTTTGAAACTTAAGTGGGTAAGTTACTACTACAAGAATCGTTCGTGGCTGGAAAAAATGCGAGTTTGGGGAACTTACGATGCTCAACGTCGCCCTTCCTCTGGTTTTATTTTGGCAGCTTTGTCTGCTTTAGAACCACAGCTTGAAGAAGTTTTACCCTTGATTTGCGAACTCAACAACGATCCTGATCAGATTGTTGTTGCTTTGGGTCTTAACTTTAATCCTGAGGAGGAATTACACCTTATAGAATCGGCTGATTCTGTAAGTGAAAGCGAGGTTAACTGTGAGTCTGTTCTCCAGAAGTTGCCTGAGTATGAGCTTGTGAGTCCCAGTGTAGTTGCCACAGCAAAAGAAGACAACAGCAAATTTGTACCATCTGTTGCAGTGAGTACCGCAGTTCCTTTTCAAACACTCAATGAGTGTAAATATTTGACTTTTGCTGGAATTGCTAATGAGGAGAAAAGTCAAAGTTATACCAACTTGCAATCTGAGGTAGCACCTGTGATTGCAAGCAGAACGAAGTCGCGGGAAGCAATCTCTCTCGACGAGGCACTACAACAGAGCGCAAAGTGGTATCAACCAGTACAATCTGTTGAAGTTGCTAGCACTCAGAAGGAAAGCAACTCTACGGCTTTGATGACAGTTGCTAGCACTCAGGTGGAAAGCAAAAGCCAGTTTATACCTTTGGTTGCATTTTCAAAAACCGAAATTGAAAGCAAAAGTCAATCCGTGCCATCTGTTAGCCGTGCTACACGCAAAAAAAGTAAAAGCAAACCCAAATCATTGCCTGCTGTTGCTTCTGATGGGCCAAGTAAAAGCAAACCTGTATCATCGACTGCTGTCATTCCAAGGAAAGTGGAAAGCAAAGCTGTTTCATCTCTTCCCCTCGCTAACAAGGTGGAAAGCAAAAGTAGGCTTGTGACAACTCCACACAAAAATCCTGGTCATCAAGTTAACCCACCACCTGCTAAGATTACTCGTTTGGCTAATTGGATAGATGACTCTTGCCAAGGTATCGGATGGGATAGAGAATAAACACGTTTTGTTCCATGAAATGACTCATCAAAACTGTGGGTAGTCGTGAGAAACGAACGGGATTTCTACGACTTCGCCCTCAACGTCTCCTACATGGACTTTCAAACCTGCACCACCAGCTTTGGTGCGGATGTAGCCAAGCCCAAAGTCACCATCAAGGGTTTTGGTGTAACTCGTCAGTTTGCCAACTTTTTCATCCCCAATGGTAATCACACTTCCTGGTTCAGCACAACCACTTAATTTAATACCATACAGGTGCTGTTTAACACCTTTATAGGTGTTGAGTCGGGCGATGGTTTCTTGTCCGATATAACATCCCTTATTAAAGGAAATGGTCTGCCATAAACCCGCTTCCAAGGGATTATATTCCTCGGTGAGTTCCTGCTCTGGGGCGGGACGTCCTTGTAATATTCGTAACTTATCCCAAGTAGAATCGCTGATTGGAACTGCGCCTGCTTCCAGAATTTTGCTCCAAACTTCTTGTTTACTAGAAGCTGGCAAAATCAGAGTATAGCCAGGGGAAGCCAAACCACTACCAACGCCTATCAAACTTCCACTAACTGAAGGGATGGAAATGTGATTACCATAAGCTTGACCGATAATTGCTGTAGCCCCCAGCTTTTCTACAAGAGCATCACTTTGTGGTCCAATAAGGCTAATGGTGGCAGTTTCGTCAGTGACATCCGTGAGTTGTACCTTGTCAGCAAAGAAGATGTAGCGATCTAGCCATTGCATGAGAAACTCGCGACGGTTTGGCGAAACCAGCAACAACACGGCATCTTCCAGGATGTATGCTGTTGCCAAGTCAAGAGTGCGGGCGGTAGAATTCACAAAAACCGTGTCACAGCCTTGTCCTGGCTTGAGGGTTTGGATATCGTTTGTACTTTGGTTGTGCAAGAAGCGGAGGCGATCGCCATCAGAAACTTTGATCCGTCCCCAAAAAGAGCGATCGCACACAGCAACTCCCTCTTGTACTGCTTGGATTGCTGCTGCGTCGTTGGTGTCAATGGCAGATGTAGACATAGTTATATCTTCACAGTTTGCCGCTAGGTTGTGAGCATTGAAAATCTTAGCAAATAAAGGTTTGCGGGTTCAATGTATTTGTGGGTTGGTGTAGAGAAGTTGCTGGAAATTCACCTAACGAGTTGTTTCTGCTTGAATTTCTTGAATAATTTTGAAAACTTCTTCTTCCGATTGTATGTGCCGTGCTAGAACTTGAGCAGTTGATTCAAGCAACCGTTCAGAAAATAATTTTGCTAAATCTTGCCGTAAACCTTGTCCGATATAAAACTTCATTAAAGCTTCAGGTGACATATCTTTACTATTAGCTACTTTTTTGAGTGATTCCAACGTGTCTGTTGGTATTCTTATCGATACTGTTTCTGCTGCACGCGATCGCAAATGTAGTTCTAGTTCTTCTTCAGAATTTTTCATATAACTTTCTTTCAGCGCGAGTTACTGGACGAGCAGAAATGATGCGTGTTCGTTTTCCACGTTCTACGTAAACTACTAACAATAAACGTTGAGCAAGAGAGTACCCTATGATGAAATCACGTTGCTCGTTATTAGTGGTTGCATCACCCGTTTGGTAAAAAGGGTCAAAGAAAACCTCAGCAGCTTCTTCAAATGTAACACTATGTTTTTCGATGTTGCTTCGTGCTTTGTTTTCGTCCCATTCAAACTCTATGCCTTGCAGTCGATAAACAGTATCCATTTATAAATGACTTTGGTTGTGCAAGAAGCGGAGGCGATCGCCATCAGAAACTTTGATCCGTCCCCAAAAAGAGCGATGGGCAAAGCCCCGCCTCCGGCGAACGCACACAGCAACTCCCTCTTGTGCTGCTTGGATTGCTGCTGCGTCGTTGGTGTCAATGGCAGATGTAGACATAGTTATATCTTCACAGTTTGCCGCTAGGTTGTGAGCATTGAAAATCTTAGCAAATAAGGGTTTGCAGGTTCAATGGCAATGCTCTTGAATTGCTTGCTGAATCTGTTGAATTAGAGGTTCTAGTTGCTGTTGCTGTTCTTTTTCTGGGCGAGTGATAGGAACGAGGGCTAATCCTTGTTGCAGGTACTCTGTAGCTGAATCAAATCTACCAGCTTTAACATCTAAATCGGCTAAACTAACGCAGGCAAGAATATTAATTTTTTGTTGCAGAGACTTCTGAAAACACTTACGGGCTTCGTAGCTGTTTTCCATAGTATCTCGTTGGAAACAGCCAAATTCATACCACAAATAACCATTTTTATATTGGTCAAACTCAATTGCTTTCAGAAAATGATTGATGGCTTGAGGGTAAAACTTTTGACCTTTAACTTGATAGCATTGAGCCATGTACAAGTGAGCAACGGAGTGTTTAGAGTTGTTATCCAAAATAGGCTTAAGATAACCAATAGCTTTGTACCATTCTGGTGGCTGACACAGGACTAAGAAACGGGCATAGTTTAAAGATGCAAATCGAATATTTTTCTGCATATCATCACTATGCTTTCTCCTCATGTGCTTATTTGCTGAATTAATAACTCTCTGATAAATATCTTCTGCTTTATCTAAATCACCATAATCTCGAAAAAAATTAGCAGCATGGATATAATTTTGCCACTTATCTGTAGGTAGTCTCGACTGTCTAAGAAAATCAGCTAATCGATAGCAAGTTTCATAATCTAAATGATCTCGGAAGTAGCCAAAAACTAAGCAGATGATGTTTGTATTCTCTGGATACTGCTGCAAGGCAAGATTGATAGCTTCTTGAATGAGACTTGGCTGGGCATGGTGATAAAGGAAAGGCAGAAATGTGTACCATAGACTTTGATCTACTATTTGTTGCTGGCTTAACCACTGCCACTGCTGCTTAATGATAGGTTCAACGTCTATGATTTCCTTTTCTGCTTTTCCAACAAGACCTAAGTAGCTTGTACGAACATCATCAGCTTGTGGATGTAGTTGCAGCCAAGTAGTAGTTTGAGTGATCGCCTGTTGCTGTTGTTCAGGTTTGCCACACTGCCTAATCAATGCTAGGTATTGGGTGCGAACTTGCCTATCATTTGGATATAGTTGCAGCCAAGTGGTAGTTTGAGCGATCGCCTCTTGCTGCTGTGGTTTGTTACCACACTGCTCAATCAGTGCTAGGTATTTAGTGCGAACTTCCCAATTCTCTGGATGTTGTTGCAGCCAAGTGGCGGTGTCAGCTATCGCCTCTTGCTGCTGTGGTTTGTTACCAGACAGCCCAATCAGTGCTAAGTATTGGGTGCGAACGAATGTATCCTTTTGATGCTTGTCTAGCCAAGTAGCGGTGTCAGTGATCGCCTCTTGCTTTTGTTCGCGTTTGCCACACTGTCCAATCAGTGCCAGATATTGGGTGCGAACATGCCAATCCTCTAGATGTAGTTGTAGCCAAGTGGCAGTTTGAGCGATCGCCTCTTGCTGCTGGTGTTCGTTCCTACACTGCCCAATCAGCGCCAGGTATTTGACGCGAACATGCCAATCCTCTAGATGTAGCTGTAACCAAGTGGCGGTTTGAGCGATCGCCTCTTGCTTCTGTTCTCTAGTACCAAGCCTTGCTATTAGTGACAGCCGATACACCCACTCCCACAGACTTTGTGGAGTAGTTGACATAATATGCTCTAAACAGCGATCGCGTTCAGGAACAAAACCCATTGCTTCATACATCTTTGCCCATGCATACCAACTAGTAACCCTACATTCTTGTTGTAAAGATTGAATCTGATTTGTGTAGTCATTTAAAATCTGATGGACCAGATTAGCTTGACCGTTAACAGCCAATAGTGTTAACCCGTTATTAGCCCAGCGTTTGTGTGTTTCTTTCGTTGCGTCTATAGCCTGAATCGCAGCCCTTAAATGTTCTTCTAAGCAAGTGGAGGAATAAGGTTGGTTTTCACCTTTGTTGCGTCGGTTTCTCTCACTCATTGCTGTTTTCGCAATCAATTCGTGAATCGTTGCTAGTCCTTTAAATCCACCTTTATATTCGACGATATTGACTAATTCCTTTAATTCTTTGTGTATGCCAAATTCAACAACATTGTCAACTGCTTTTTTAGAATATTCTGGCAAACACAAGGGCAAGATTTCGGGGGGTACAGTGATGCCGTATTGATAGAAGCTGCAAATGACTCCGTAAACTTCATATACTGGATAGCGTTCTTCGCTGGGCAACCGTTTTATAACATCAGCAATGATTAAGTCAAAGGGTTTACCTTCAGATAGCTGCAACATTAGTACCAGCATGGAAGCATCATTCATGAGTTCTTCCCGCTCTCTCTTTGTCATGCTGTCTAATCTGCGTTTAACTGTTTCGTCTTCGCATACTTTAGCTATAATTCGCTTCTTTTCTTCTTGGTTTGGTCGTTTGACATCCCAAGGTTTTATTTCATATCCCAAACCATCTAAGTTTTCACGCTTATCTTCGTTGAAGCGAGTAGTTCCTATCAGCGTAAAGGGAAAATGCGATTGAGCTTTTTCTAGTTCACACTGGCGAAATAAGTCATCGGCTATTACATAAAAGTGCTTGTTGCCAATCTTCTCTGAAAACTCCTCTAATTGTTCCCGCCAGTCTGGGTCTTCGGACTGAGTTTTTTCTAAAATCAGATGCCCTTGAAGAAATAACTGATAAACTAACGAGCGCATTATCGCCGTTTTGCCAGCACCTGGTTCACCGCGAATAAGCATTAAGGAAATCCCAGGAAATTTTGCCATTTTTTTAGCAATATTTAGCGGCTCATCTTGCCCATCTCGTTCAATATAGTTTCCCTGAATAATTAATGACCAAGTTGCTACCCGTAGTTTGAGAATTTTTGCTTCTGGGGTTTGCTTTTCATTGTCAAAGAATTTCTGATCCAACACCTTAAAACCTGAAGGTACATACTGTCGCGTCTCTCTCCACGGATTTTTGATGGCGTGTGGATTTTTAGCAATGATAATTTTTCCTTCTGTAGCCAAATCCCATTGCTGTGGTGTCTGATCTGGCTTTTCTTTTCCTATACGTTGATAAACATATTGATATAAATCAACACTGGAAATGAAACCATCTCCATCTATGTCAGCTTTTCCGGTTTTTAGTCCCTGTACCAAAGCGCGGGTGAAGTAAGAAAGCCGCAAGCCTTCTTCATCAGCTTCTTTTTCCTCATAAGATCGCTGGGCTGCTCTAGAAGAAGTCAATACTACTCTCCCGCGCCCTTGAAGAAATTTATCTTCTATAGCAGTACTTTGAGATCCCTTTACTCCTGGCTGTGCAAATGATCCACTGTGGCAGCAGTCTAGCAGTAATACTTGCCCTGATGCCTTTTTTTCTTTGATACTACGGCTCATGATCCCAATAATAAATTGAGATGAAACCGCAGTGGATGCCAAGCGGTTACGTTTGGTGTTGCGAGTTACTAAATAGAGGTTATCATCATCGTCCCTAAACCCATGACCAGAAAAATAGAGGAGCAGTAAATCGCTCTTTTGTTCGTCACCAAAGAAGTCGTCAATTTCTTGTTCTACTTCATGGCGAGATTTGTTTAGTAAAACTTCAACCTCGAAATTACCAATAGCTGGATCTGCTAAAACTTCTGCCAAAGCTTTAGCGTCTTGAGGTGGCGCATACAGTGCTTGCCAGTGAGTGTCTTCAAATTCGTTATTAGCAATGATTAGGGCACGGCGTTTCCCAGTCATTAGCAATTATGGTTTTGTGTGACTGCTAATCCAAGCATCGATTATGCGACGTTGTTCTTTAGAGGAAATGCCCGTCATTTGTAACTTGTCGCCATTTTTCTCCTCTATGGTTACACTCTTGTCACGCGTTAGGCAGGTTTCTATCGTCTTGATTAAAGTTGTAACTACACCGCCTGCTGCAAAAAGTGTCACAATGAGTGTCGTTGTTATAGGTTCGCCCTTTGCACCTTTTGATACTTTTTCCTCAGTGAGGTAATCGACGGATTCTACATCTAGTTCTAAAAGTCTTTTTCGTAATTGTCGAGTTAATTGCTCCAGTTCTTCGTTATCAGCTTCTGTCCCAGCATCAATATTGAGTTTTAGTTGTATTTTTTCTTCTGTCATGCCATTAATCCAGAAATGACTCGTTGAATATGTGTGTTTAATGCAAAGCCTGATAAGCTATCGCCAAGTTTGTGCAAAATGTCAACCAGTAAAATAACTATATATAAATTATACATAAACTTTTTTGGGATGACCATTTGAGTGCGATCGCGCGCAGCGCAGACGCCTAAAAGCGTATCGCTCTACTTCCCCTCATAATCCGTGCAAGGGGCTTTATTCGGGTAGCTCACATCTTGCACCAAGAATTTTTGATGTGTTTTTATGAGTCAATATTAAACGGAAAACCTTGATTTAGCGATAAAAACCAATAAAAATTAGGTAGCGAATTCGCACATCTTTTTACATTGCCTGGGTTTGTACTTAGAGGTGCAAGATATCAGGTAGCGCCAGAATTCCATTCTGAGCCGCTTTTTTTGTAAATTCAGATCTTGGAAACCTGAGGACATTTTTTACCGTCTTTTGTCTCAGATGGCAAAGAAAGTCCTCAGAACTGTTTTAGCAAAGTTACTCAGGTAAATTTGCAAACACCTGTTCAACTAATTCCTGCGCTTTAGTATCCAAGTTTTGCCAGTCTACATCATCGTTTTCGTCGATTAAATCAGTATCAATGTCAACTGTCTCATCCCCGGAAATGTAGTTGCGAAAACAGACTCGGTAACACAATTCCCATAAATCGATACTGATTTGTTGCTCTTGACGGTGTAGATACAAATGATATCCTGGATGGGGAATTGGCAAACGGGAGAGTGTTTCTCTGATTTCCAAAGCCTGCTCCGGTGTCGCGGCTTCTAGCTCTTGCAGGAGGTTGGTTACTATTGCTTTCGTCTCATCAGTAGTGCCAGTAGGCCAAATCAGGACATCTTGATAAGTTCCCGTCCAAGAAGATACATCAAGCAGCTTGCGAATATGATCGACAACGCGAATGAAAGCAGGTTGCATGAGCAGTTCCGCCTGATCCCATGCTGCTGAGTTGTTAATTTTAGGTGGCATTGGAATTGACTAGGGTTATTGAAACAAAAATTAACAATTGTGTATTTATTAAAAAACTGTGTTTTACATTTAAATCTTTTCTCAAGATAGCGGATTTCATTGAGAAATTATTGGAGATATTTATTACCCTCTCTAAAATTGGGTGTTATCGCTGGGGAGTGAATATGATAGGCAAGCTACTAGACCATCGTTACCGACTGAATAAAGTCCTGGCTACAGGAGGATTTGGTGAAACTTACATCGCCCAAGATACAAAACGACCAGGCAATCCGGTTTGCGTTGTCAAACACCTTAAGCCTGCCAATTCTGAAGCGAAAATGTTTGACACCGCCAAGCGTCTGTTCCAAGGTGAAGCTGAAACCTTAGAATATTTGGGCAATCATGACCAAATTCCTCGGCTTTTGGCTTATTTCGACGAACATCAAGAGTTTTATTTAGTACAAGAATTTATTGAAGGGCATCCTCTGGGTGACGAGTTAGTTCCCAATCAGCGGTGGAGTGAAAGCCAAGTTATTGAATTGCTGGTGGAAGTTCTGGACATCCTGAAATTTGTCCACGGACAAGGCGTGATTCATCGCGATATCAAGCCAGATAATATCATCCGTCGCGCTTCAAATAAAAAACTCGTCCTCGTGGATTTTGGAGCCGTCAAACAATTGCGAGGATCTGGTGGATATGGTGGGCGATCGCAAATGTTTACAGTTCATCACTCTGCGACTGTAGCCATTGGGACTCCTGGCTATATGCCCACGGAACAAGGTCAAGGCAAACCCCGTCCCAACAGTGATATGTACGCTCTAGGCATTATCGCTATTCAGGCGTTAACAGGAATAGCGCCAGTAGATTTCCAGGAAGATCCTAACACTGGGGAAATCCTCTGGCAGCATTTAGTTTCCATAAGCGATGGTTTGGAAGCCGTGTTAACCAAAATGGTGCATTATCATTTCAAAGATCGCTTCCAAAGTGCATCAGAAGCACTACAAGCATTACAGCCACTTTCCTCTACCAGCTACACGCCCAGCGAATATACAAATACAACTTCTAGCCATCAACCAATTAAGTCCTCATCTGCCTTATCTCCACTGTCTCGACAAAAAACGATCGCCGTTGCCCCGGCAAATCCTGTTCTCCAACTAGCACCACCAACTCCCAAATCTCCCTCCAAAGGTTCTAGTGGACCAGATCTATTACAGTTTGTGATTCTAGGAATTTTGGTTGCTGGTGCTGCTGCTGTCAGCCCGGGTGTATTTAAAAATGTTCAAAGTTTTGCTTCTACTTTTGCTATTAATAATGACACGCTCTCAGCCGAAAACTGTTTAGCTGTTGTTCAGGAAAATTCTAATATCCGTTCTGAGCCTACTTCTATTAATGATGATTCTATTATCAAAACTGTTAAGAAAGATGCCAAGTTTGAGGTAACAAGCAGACGAACAAAACGCGGTTGGGTAGAGATTAAACTTGACTCTACACAAACAGGTTGGGCAAACTCAGAAATTATCAAAAACAACGAACAATGGGTTTCTTGCCTACGAGACAAGGGAACTGCAATCAAAACAGTTGATGATAATGACCTAATTGTCGCTCACCCTGCACCCAAGCCAAAAGCAGAACCTCTAGTTAATGCACCAACGTCATCATCACCTGAGTCAGAACAATCACAAACATCAAAAAGTTTATCAGCAGATAAATCAACGCCTGCCACTGTACAAGGCGGTTCCACCAAGGTAGTGGAAGAAGCAAAACAGAAGTACGAATCAGGAGATTTACAAGGTGCGATCGCCCTGTTAAAAACAATGACTGCAAATCCTACTGCTGTCAAACAGACAACAGAAATGATATCCCAATGGCAGCAAGATTGGTCTAAAGCGGAATCTTTATTCAAAGACCTTGACACAGCCCTTGGTGATGGACAATGGGATAAGGTATTAGCTTATAAAGACCATCCAGAAAAACTACCCAATATTCAATACTGGCGAAACAAAGTAGAGCCATTAGTTCAACAAGCTGCTGCCAATTTAGCAAAACAACAGTTTCCTCAACTAGGCAATCCTACCAACCTATACAAAGCCAAACTAGAACCTCAAAATTCCAGTGAGGATTATGAACTTAACATGATGAATGATTTCGATAACATCGAAACTCCAGAACCACAGGAAACTCCCCAAAATCATCAGTAATCAAATTTATCAATAAACTTTTTTGTTATTGATAGTTTTTGGTTAGCAGTTAGTAGTTAGTTATTAGCAAAAAACTAATAACTAACTACTAACATTTATTTCACAATTAGCAATTAACACTCAATCTATTTGTAGATGCATTGCAGGTTTTGACACTCTCCGAACTAAGCAAACTTCGCGCTTAGCTTGTTCACTTAAAAAGTTCAGAGATTCTTGAAGGGTTCAAGTTTGAACTTTCAATGGTGCTGGCAAAAACACCCTACACACTCAAACTAACTGCCGCTAAGCGCTAGCATTGTGCTTACTTTCGTTTTCACTTTCAGAGTCCACAAAATAAAAAATATAACTACTCCCCAACCTGCCATTACTTGCCCTTTAAGTATTCGCGCGTTGGTCGATATCTCGGTTGCCGGGATTTCTCCGTACTAGGTTGCTTCGTCGTAGACGTGGTTATTCTTACTCGCATCAAACAGCATTGTATCACGGCAGTTAAAACTGCCGTTCGCTTCTACTCAGGTCTTAAGACACTGAGCTTGTCAGCTTCTCGGAACCGGTTTTTCTGTCAAGCTATTTTTTCGTTGGTGTGGGAGCTATTGGTGCGGGAGGAATTGGCCGCTCTAGACCTGCGTTGAAGAAGTAAACTCGGTCACAGTATTGGCTTGGACTACTACAAACAGCTTCTATGGCAACGTTGCTGGCATTATTAACATCAAGCGTTAATGAAGCTTGCTGTGTAGGACCAACAGCACGTGTTTGTACTGGGTTCCCATCTAAATAAACCCTAACGTCAACACTTGGACTTCTGGTATCATTGTCACGCATTCCAAAACCCAAATTCAAAGTTTGAAACCCAGGTTTAGTGCTTTTTTCTGGCCTAATGTTACAAGTTATTGAGGCAGAGCGGTTGCCAGGTCCGAGGTAAAACCTGCTAGTATAAACTGCTCTCCCTATAGAAACATCAAGATCCTGCTTATTAACGCTGCCAAGTCCACCATTAACGCATTTAGTATTCAGCAGAGAGACAGGACGTGGGACTCGTTGTGCTTGAGCAATTTTTCCTCCAAAGGATAATAAAGAGGACAATAGTAAGGCACCAGTGAGCACCGAACTGATAAGCTGAGTTGTTTGCATTGGGATTTAAGAATCTAGTTTTCAGGCAAAAGACGAAAACAAAATAAAATAATAATAGCTAATTAAGCGTACAAAGACGGGATGAAATATGACGAGGCAGCGCCGCTTGGAAGTTCCTGGGCGTAAAGTGCACGCTTCGTGGTAAAATTCGTCGCTATGGTTTGCCTGCTATGACTGAGTTGGGTGAAGTGCCTGTTGTCCCAATGAATACAGCTACAGCGCGTTCAGATATGCCACATATAAAGATTTATAACCCATCTTCCGCCCCCTCAACTGTCTGTTAGAAGTTTTTACTGTTTTAAAGATGCAAAGATGCTATCTAAAATACTGAACGTACTGAAAAAGTGTATTTCAAACAACATTTTCCCCAGCATCAAGGCATAATTACAGCAGCAATTCAGGAGTCAGGAGGAGACAGTGGGGTGGTGAGGCAGTCCGGTCTTCGGGGTTTTCCCCATGAGAGACTGGTGTTCATAAGTAAAAAGGGCTGATAAGTCTGCCTTTTAGACCTCAGTATTGTCCTTCATCTACTTGCAATGTGCTGTAATTACTCTACAAACGTATTTCTAAGTAATTATGCTGTGTAATAGTTCAAGGTGCGGAATCTGGATTATACAACTGTATTTTGTATTAATACGACTGAACTATGCTCGATAGTAAAAATTAAGACGCCGTGTTCCTAGAATTCAGCGCCCTTATTGCCTTCTAGATCCATAGCATTCTCTCAGGCGCTTGTAACCTTGATAACTCCAAAACAAGAACGCTATGGTGAAAATAGTTTTTAGTCTGAGTAGCACAAATTGGTAGACTAATCTAACAGCCTATGATTAATCAGTATAGGGGTTTATGACTCAGCGTTAACTCTTAACCACTGAAACTTTTAATACATATCATCGTATTCTTGTGCTTCAACTCGTCTTTCGGTACGAGGAGGGAGGAACTCCGCGCGACGTACAGGAGCAAGCGGTGGAGTAGGACCGTTATAGGGATGAATAACTTGTACGGTACGACTGGGACGCTCTTTTGGTGAAAATAAAGCCAAGACACCAGCGACCACAATACCGCCACCTATCGTCAGAGTTATGCCTCCTACTGCCCAAACAGCAGGAGAAGACCACCAGCGATTTTCAGCAGACTGGTGCTGTTGTAACTGGGCTGCATTTTGTTGTTGGTTTTGCTGATTTAATTGGACTTGGTAGTTATAAACTTGTTGGATTTGGGACTGGAGTTGTTGAACTTGGGTTTTGAGACCATTGTTTTCATTCTTGAGTCCTTCATTTTCCATCTTCAGTCGTTCCGCCTGTACGCGCATTTCTTCGTTGTTTGGATTGACTGGCGCTGGATTAGGATATGGCTGCCCAGGATAATTTGCAGTTGGCGGTATCATTGCTGAAGGTGCTACCACAGCTGGTTGTAGTTGTGAGCCAACTGTGTAGTTAGGTAAAGAGCTTCCTCCTGCACCTTTTAGCAACACGAGAGCCGCTAGCCCAGCGACGGCGACTCCGCCGATAAATGCCATGCTCTCACTCATCGCCTTTTCCTCTAGACTGGCACGAAACTACAATGATTAATATCTGACACTCTCTCACACTCATAATAAAACTTTTACCCTACTGCTTACATCATACATACCCAAATTATCGGTCATGGAATAGAATCGTTTTTTACCATCTGACCACTCGATATCTGCTTTATATATTCAAGACGATATCGATGAAATTGTCTACCAAGGAAAGTAACAAAACCCCCTTGTTAAACTTTTTTAATCTACTTCACTTAACTTAACCAGGCTTAACTTATTAAGCATATATCAAGTTGTTGTGATCGCTGCTTTTAGACAAATTATTTTGTCCGCTTGGGGATTTGCTGATCAAGTCCGCTCATCTACTGACAGGATCATTTATGCCATAAATAACATGACTACAATAACAGTAGGTTTGATTGAATGCAAAAAACTTAGGAGCAACTTGAACCCACCCCAGCCAATGCTTAAGTCTGGCGACTTGAAAGGGGGCTGCGCTCAAGATTGTCTATTTAAAACGATGATACACCAACGCTCGATAGTTATGACTAGGAGCTACTACGCCGGTAGTAGCTCCTAGTCAAGGACAAAGAACAAATTTACACCTGGGATTGTTCTTGTTCTATTTCGGCTTGAATTTTTGCGAGTTCTTCGGGAGTAAGTTCTTCCAAGCGCTTCTGCAAATAGGCTTCTTCGTATTGTTCCCGTTGTTTGTGGTAGGTCATTTTTTTTCCCACCGCACGGAAAGCATAGGTAAACAACCAGCCAATCAAACCAATAAATAATAAGACTTGGCTCCAAATACCAGCTTTCGAGCTATCTATGCCTACCAAGTTCAGTAAGACATACGCCAAGCCGCCTACAACAAAAATGCCAAAGCCAATTCCGATAGCGTCAATGCGTCGCATGAGAGTTATGACCTACCAATTTCGTTAAACTTCAATTTGTCGGCGTCGGGGTCGCAAGTTTACAAACGGCGACAGGAGCAACAAACCTGGAAAGAAGAAGAATACCAAAAAGTACATGAAGGCACGTTCCAGAGAGCTAGCCACATACCACCGTAAGTTTAAGTAAAACAGGACAGCGGCTGGTACGACCAAAAGATAAGCTCCAGCTAAAATCAGATACAGTAGCGCTACAACCATAATTTCTTGGTTTTCAGTAGAAAACGACCTGTTGGTGGATCTGTTTTCCATGATAGGCTGAATGCCTTGGCTGTTGGAAGTATTGTTGCCCTAGTAGAGGAATCAAGATTGAATAATTTAAAGATAAAAAAAATTGTTTCCATCTTTGCTTTTATTTTTTGATCTATTTTCAAAACATTATGCTATAGTAAACAACCAGTGCAGTACAACGCACACGAGAAATGCTTGAGGAAGGATCTGTAATGGTGAGCGCGCTGCTTTCACGGTAAGTCGAAGGTGAGCGACTAGCAAATCAAAAGGATGCGGCAACGAAAGTAAGAGGCAAGTTAGGAAAACCTAAAACCTCAATTTCGACTCAACAATCTCAAATTTTCCAGTGTAAAAGTGCAAAATTGGACAAATAACGCATTTAATGCTGGAATAGATGAGGAGGTTTTTTCTGACCTCCATAAAACAACTGACTCCCAAACATGTCAGGGGGTGTGGCGGAATGGTAGACGCTACGGACTTAGATAACTGAGCCTTGATGGAGAAATCCAGCAAGTGACTGCTCTCAAATTCAGGGAAACCTAAATCTGATCACAGATACGGCAATCCTGAGCCAAGCCAAATTTGTCTTTTGTCCTTCGTTTTTAGTTAATTGTTACTAGCAAATGACTAACGACAAATGATAAATGACTAATGCGGAAGGTGCAGAGACTCGACGGGAGCTACCCTAACGTAAAGTCGAGGGTAAAGGGAGAGTCCAATTCTCAAAGCCTTATCGGGTTATTTAACCTACTAGGCAGTAGTGAAAGCTGCGAGAGAATGAAAATCCGTTGACCCTAAACGGTCGTGTGGGTTCAAGTCCCTCCACCCCCATTTATAAATTCAAAGTTAAAAATTCAAAATTCAAAGTTCAGAATTCAGAATATTCCCTAGGGACAGGCTAGACATAGTTCGTAGCTTATCTCTCGGGAGGTCTTAAATTCAGAATTTAAAAAGAATTCAAGAATAAAATGGTGCTGGCTCCTCAAAACTGAGGACTATGAGAGGCGTTCGTCAAGCCAGGAGAAGCCAGCACCAGCAGTTTCCGCAAAAATGCTTACGAGACGATATAGAGCAGTTGCGCCCAGAACTACCGCAGTTGGAAAATGTTGCTGCAAGAGCGCGATCGCTGTGGCTTCAAACACGCCTAACCCACCAGGTGCTCCTGGAACCACTAACCCTAGTAACCACGCAAAACTAAAAGCACCAACTAATAAAGGAATTTGACTAAAGTTTAAAGGACTCAAGGCAAATAAAGTTAATATAAACCCTGCGCTGCGTAGTCCCAAAAAGCCCAATTCCCCTATCAAAGGTCCTAGGGGATATCGTTCTAGACTCCAGGGAACGGCTTGCTGAGTGTTGGAAGCAGACTTTTTTACCTTTATACGCTGTAAGAGGTGAGTCGCTCTGTTCAAAAATTTGGGATGTAAAACACAAAGTACTCCTAACAAACCCAGTAGTTGTAGGATAAGTTGAATGATAGTAATTTTTTCGGTTAGAAACTGGCTAGTGAGTAGAACAACAATTAAAGCAGCTGCTGCCATCAGTAGAGGTTCTAGCACTACACTAAGGGTTGCTGCACCAGGAGAAACATTTGCATTTTTTGCTGCTATAATTCTTCCGTAGTAATGCCATATATTACCTGGTATGTACTTAGCAAGATTTGTTTTGAGGTAAACTTGAATAAACTCAAAAGAGTGGACAGGTTGATTTAACTCTCGAAGAACCCAAGTCCATACCCAACCTGCCCAAGTGTGTGCTAGCAATGTCACACCTGTGGCGATCAAAAGAATTGCCCATCCTGCTGCATCAATATGGATGGTAGCTACTTCTCGCCAGTTATCTTTAAAGGCTTTTACTAGAAAAAATAAGGTTCCACCTAAAATTAGCCAGCGTAAAGTTTGCTTGATCATTTTGGAAATTTAAAATTTAACTTATATATTTGCTCAAAAACTGACTACATAAAATCATATGGTATATCAGCTATATCTCCCAATCTTTGCAGCATAAATTGTTAGTAGATTAGTCGAGTTTATGTAGCGAGTTTGCCAAACAAAATTATCATGCAATCAAGAAACTATTTCTATTGACTGATGAGTTGCTCTCTGTAGTGTAAATTGATGTTAAGATTTCAAAGACGACACGAGCATATGATTCCGCTGCTATTTTTTATTCGACAAATTAGCTTCAAGAAATATACTATAAACTTTTAAATTTTTCTGCTCAAGATTTTTTACTAGTTGAGAATTTTGAATATAGATTGATAACTAAATATTCATACACGAATTAAACTAAGCTGAATTAACGTAAGCATAAGAAAAGCTAATTATACGAACTTATATCTATCTAAAGTTAGATAGTAACAGGAAAAATGTGACCTTTGCTAGAGGCATCGTTTATTCTTACCTTTGTAGTCTTAAAAATTGTTGGACGAATATTTAGAAGATATTTTTGTTGCTTGTAGTTTCTAGGAGGGATTTGTGAACAGTTTAACTTCATTTCTAAAAAAACTGCGGCTGCGCCAAATTTTGACAGTGTTTTTGGCTGGGCTGTTATTGATAGTAAGCACGGCTTGTGGTAATGCAACAAATACTCAAGGTGCAAATCCAGATAATCCTGCTGTGCAAGCTGGTGGCGCAAATAATCCCTATAAAAGAGGTGGGGATGCATATGTAAACGAGAAGATGTCTAAGTCTGGACACGACCAAGCTAGCTCACAGCTTAATTCACAATTACTAATTGCTTCTGGTGTCAACACAGAAGGGAAACTTTACCCAGGTGCTGAAACACCACAAGGGAGAGCTTACAAAGAAGCAGAATTGCCCATTAAAACTGAGAAAAATATAGAGCAGCCTGAACAAGGTGGTTTAAATCAGCGTCAATCTGACATAGGCGAGCGAGTTCAAAACAGACTTGAAACTGTTGGGAAAGCATTTCAAGAAGCTTCAGGCTTTTTGAAAGACAAGGCAGATGAAGGTAGTGATAGACCTGAATTGACACCCAATCCAGCAGTAAGCAAATAGAAATTATGTTTAGGATTCAAAATTTGGAGTCAATCCAAGATACAAAAGTAGTAAATTAGTTCTTGGTTAATCTTTAACTTTGTCATACAAGCAAAAGGAGTCGCACTGTGAAAAAAATCGTTGCATTGTTCAAAAACATTCGCCCGATCAAACTTATAACAGTTTTTGTGGCGGGAATGATACTGTTTATTACACAAGCTTGTAGTTCTGTAGCTGCAACAAGCCCTCGTCAAACTGTAGGAGAACAATCTGCACCTCCTAATTCTGAAACATACGTTCCAAAGGGAGCCAATGTAAATTCTGGCTATGAAGGCGGGATGAATAACTTTAGCGATGTTGATCCCAGAACCAATGAAGCTAAATTCAAAGCTGAGGCTGAGGCTCTCAAAGAAAACGCGGAACAAAACATCCAGAACAGCTCGAGTAACGCAGCAGAAAATATTCGCCGCGTAGGTGAAGATACAGGAAAAGTAGGCAGAAATATTCAGAAAGAAACTGGAAAGATCACAGAAAAACTTCAGAGTGAGGCTGAGAACTTTGCTGAAGGAACCAAGCGAGGTATTGAAAATATCAAAGAAAACACCAGCGATGCTGCTCAGGGTACAGCGAAAACTGTTCAACGTTCTGCTGAAAACACAAAGATAAGTGCTCAACGTGCGGCAGAAGATGCTGGCAATGCAGTGGACAAAAAGTTAACAGATGCCAAGACCACTGCTGATGAGAAAACTCAAGAGGCGGCCCAAAACACTGGTAACATCTTGGAAAAGGCTGGTAATGCGATCAAAGACGCTGTTAATTAACAATCAATAGCCTGTTGTTATCTGCTCACACGCTTCCAGTCTATCAGCAGATAAACCAAGCCCGCCTATGCGGGCTTTTTTGCTGTAGTGTTAAATACACTAAAGAAATTGATCCCCAATAGCTATTTCTGTTTGCGCGTACCAATTCTGTAGCCCTAGCCGCTGAATTTCTCGCCAAGGAATATTGTGTTTTCGCGCAAGTTCTGCACAGTCTTCATATTCTGGTTGGACGTTAGTTATCGCTTTTTCGTTTGCTTGTCCTGTCCATGCTACCTTGACGCGCACAACACCGTATTCAGTTTCCACTTGTTGAATTTCTCGTTGGAGAGTGGTGCGTTGCTGAGTTGAGCGACGAATTCCTAAAGTGGTGGTTTCGCGAAACAAAACAGCTTCACAGCTGTGTAGATTTTCGGGATGACAAATCACACTCAGCAAAATTCCTGGGCGAGATTTTTTCATGCCTACAGACTGGGTAAAGACATCTAAAGCACCTGCGGCAAATAATGCCTCAAACACATAACCTATAGCCTGTGGACTTAAGTCATCAATTTGGGTTTCTAAAACACAGACAGTTTCCAAAGCTGGACTGGTATCACTAGCAATGGATTTTGTAGCGGATGAATTATCTGTCAAACTCACAGTTGATTTATCTGTGATATTCGTTGCCTGATTTATTGGCAAATTTGTTGCTTCACCTAGCCACAGACGTAGAATATTGGGAATAGGTAAATGAATCGAACCAGCACCCAGTCCTACTTGTTTGATGGTCATTGGGGGTGGAGAACCAAAGTCTACGGCAAGAGTTGTTGCGATCGCAGCTCCTGTTGGTGTGACCATTTCCCGTTCGATACCGTTACTATAGACTGGACAGCCGCGCATTTCCCATAACTTCAAGACTGCTGGTACTGGTACAGCCATTTGCCCGTGCGCAGCTCGAACTGTTCCCCCACCAGTAGGTAGCGGCGAGCAGAACAATAAAGGTAATCCTTGATCATTGCTCTCGATACCCAACCAATCTAAACCCAAACAAGTGCCAACAATATCGACAATGGCATCAACAGCACCCACTTCATGAAAATGAACTTTTTCGGGCGCAACACCATGTACTGCCCCTTCTGCGATTGCTAGCTGCCTGAATACTGCCAAACTCCAGGCTTCTGCTCGTGATGGTAACTCAGCTTTTTGAATCATCCGCTCAATTTCTGGCAAGTGGCGTCCGTGGTGGTGATTGTGTTCATGGTGGTGGTGATGATGGTGGTCTAGTAAATCCACATGAACTTTGGTAGCCTGTTGAGTGTTACGGTGAACAAGTTCTGCTCTCAGTTGATACTCATGCTCAATCCCTAACCCGTTGAGTTTTTGAGTTAAATACTCTAAAGGAACACCCAAACTAACCACAGATCCCAGGCACATATCACCGGAAATTCCTGTCGGACATTGAAGATACGCAATTTTAGTCATAATGAGTCAAACAATTTTGGATTTTAGATTTTGGATTTTGGATTAGGAATTTTGGATTTTGGATTAACATCTCGGCTCCGCTCAACGTTCACAATGGATTTCACGGACGATTTCGGGGGATTGTACCCAAGATTTCATTCTAAGTTTTGCGTTCTAAGTGCTTTTTTGCGTCATTAATTATTAATTGTTTGTTAGTTGCGAGTTGTTAAGTGCTAAAAATACCACTAACGATTAACTACTGGCCTTTTTTTTATTTCTATGGCAAAAATTTTCCAAGTTCATCCTGATAATCCCCAAGTCCGGCGTATAGAGGAAATACAAGCACAACTGCAACGTGGCGCAGTGATGCTTTATCCTACGGATACAGTTTATGCTATTGGTTGTGATTTAAATGCTAAATCAGCAGTGGAGCGAGTAAGACAAATAAAACAGTTGGCAAATGATAAACCACTGACATTTTTATGTCCCTCGCTTTCTAATGTAGCCACTTATGCTTATGTGAGTGATAATGCTTATCGGATGATGAAAAGCTTAATCCCAGGACCGTATACGTTTTTGTTACCTGCTACAAAGTTAGTGCCACGACTGGTACAAAATCCGAAGCGGAAGACCACTGGAATTAGAGTGCCAAATCATACTATGTGTATAGCTTTATTGTCAGCGCTGGCAAACCCAATTATTTCGACTTCAGCACATTTACCACCTAATGATGATATAGATGATGAGTATAATGACAAAGAAGCACAAACTTACCTATCCCGAATAGAATTATTTGACCGTTTGGACAAATTGGTAGATGTGATTGTGGACACTGGCGAGGAACCCAAGTATGAAGTTTCTACTATATTAGATATGACAGGAGAAATACCAACGATTGTGCGGCAGGGTTTAGGCTGGGAAAAAGTCGCTGCATGGGTATAAAAGTATAAATATTTAACTTCACGCCCCCAGTTGTCAATTCCATAAAACAGAGTAGAAATGACTCCAGTTTTTAGATTGTCATACCTACAACATTGGAACTAGGTATGATTTGAAGTGTTAAAAATATTGGTGCAGTAAGGGTTTGGGGTACTTGGGGATCATGGCGGATATCCATGTATCTGTCGCTTTTTAGTGGTTTGTAAAAAAACCGACACACCGCTAATACTGTAACTTTTTCAGTTGTTTTACAGTCATATTGTGTGAACAATGCTGACGGCAACTCTTGATGGGTAAAAACCATGAAAGAGATTTGCTTACTGGGGCGTGCCTTGGTAGTGCTGTCTGAGTATTGTTGTACGGTGCAATACCAATTCGAGAATTGTCATGAAACCAAATCTTCCCAACCTACCCATATCCACACCTTCTTTAAATCACCACGTTTCGACGGAACAATTGCAAGTTTGTAATAGTGATGCTTTGGTGCAACTGCTGTGCAACGAAATGCAACCTCAGGTGAAAACAACATCTACGTCGGTGCAAGCTATAGCAAAGCGCATAGCAAAAGAAGTGGAACGCATCTGCAGCAAAAGTTCGCGCATCCAAACATCAGGACAAATTAAGTCTTGGCTGTTAAACTTGGCAAGACATCGTTCGCAAAAATGCCTGCGTTACTACCAATTGGGTTCAAAAAAAGGTCGTGTAGAATTACATAGCCAATTGGGGGCGATGGTTTACCGCCACATTATCATATCAAGTTCTGATTTAGGGTTTGAAGCTCGTTACAACTTGATTGAAGATTTCCTACAAGCATTTTATCTAGAAGCTATAAAAGCTTTCCGGCGTGAAAACGAACTTCCGGAAGATTATACCCCACGTACTCAACTGGAACTGGCAGAATATATGGCGTTTACAGAACAATATGCCAAACGTCGCATTAATCTGCCTAGCGGTAATCAACAGTTGGTTATATTACGTGCTCAAAGTTTTGCTCGTCGTTTACCTCAAGAAACAACAGTAGATATTGAACAGGCTGTTGAATCTGCTAAAACCGAAGAAGCAGAATCTTATCAGCGTCACTCAGCAGTTCAACAAGTTCGCTCTGTGATGACAGCACAATCTCAGTTTGATCCTGCTGAAGATTCTGAGCGCGATCGCGTCATCTCAGAATTAGTAAAATATTTAGAAGCTCACGGTCAAGCTGACTGCATAGATTATCTATCCTTAAAACTGCAGGATCTCTCAGCACCAGAAATTGACCAAATTCTCGGTTTAACCACCCGCCAGCGCGATTATCTACAACAGCGTTTTAAGTATCATGTAGAAAAGTTTGCCAAGCAACACCAGTGGCAGTTGGTACATCAATGGTTAGGCGCAGGGCTAGAACAGAAATTGGGTTTATCCTCCCAACAGTGGGAAGTCTTTGTGAGCCAACTTTCGGAACAGCAGCAGCAAATTTTGCAGCTCAAAACTGCAAAACAAAGTGATCAAGCAATCGCCAGAACAATCAAATGTACTCCCAAACAGCTACAAAAACGCTGGACTCAAATGTTAGAAATTGCATGGACTATCCGCAACGGTAGCACAGGAATGCAGGCAGGCTAAAGTTATAGTGAATTGTATCAACCAAGAAGCTAGTCTTATTCAATTTTCTAGAGTTTATCCTATTTGTTTAATGTTAAACATAGATAGTTTCTTCCTTCTTTTAACTCAAAATCTGCTGTTCTCCTTCCCTTCTCTTTTCTCTATCTGTTTCAGAAGAGAAGGGTAATGTGGAACAAAGGAAGAGTCGCAGATTAGAAAAATTATCAAGTGTTGCAGCAAAAAGTGAATTAATTTTAAAATAGAAGCTATAATCTACAGTCAATTCTTCATTCTCCAGAGCTAGAGAGCAATGACTCAAGGTGGCAGAGCAAATCAGTCTGGCAACGTCTTGGAAAAAACTGTAGAAGGAACTTTGTTAGGGCATGGGTATGAGCTAGTCGGTTCTAATCTCGTAAAGAAGAAGCGTTTAGGACATCTTATAAACTGCACGAGTTTTCCAAAACGATACGCAAGACAAGTTTACATAGGATCAGGGATTTATGGTACTGATATTTATGTAGACTTTTACATCATTGGTTCAGTAACAATTCCTTCTGGTTTTATTATTGAATGTAAATGGCAGCAAATTAGTGGCTCTGTTGATGAAAAACTTCCTTATGTTAATTTGAATATCCAAAATTGCTATCCTGCACCCGCGATTGTTTTGATTGACGGAGGAGGAATGAAACCAGGCTCAATTATCTGGTTAAAAAACCAGGTAGCTGATAACCCCAATTTATTAGCTGTACATAATTTAAGTACTTTTATTGCTTGGACTAACAATCATCTCTAATACGAAGTAATTAACAGTTCGTTAATGACGCCACGTTTTTTGGCATTAGAGTTGATTGATCTCCCAGCTAGCACAGTATGTATATGAAATTCTTTATAAAGATCGCGAATAAATGAAGTGTCTGAATTAGATAACATCACCTTGACGCCACGTTTGGCGAGTTCTCCAAAGACTTCTCTTAGTTGATTTTGCTCTTTTTCATGAAAACTATAACGACTATATGATGTAAAATTACTGGTACTACTGACTGGATAATAAGGTGGATCAAAGTAGACAAAATCATCTTCATTTATAGCATCATCTAGCACATGTTCAAAGCTTCTTACTTTTATTTCTGCTGACTGCAAAGCAAGTGATGCTAAACGTAAGCTAGATGAATCACAAATATTAGGTTTTTTGTATCTGCCCATTGGTACATTAAATTTGCCTTTGGAGTTTTCTCTGTAAAGACCGTTAAAACAAGTTTTGTTCAAATATATTAAACGAGCTGCTTTTTTTACTTCACTATCCTCAACAGTAGTTCGCATTTGATAGTAATAATCTTTATTGTGTTGCTTTTCATGATATTGGAGAATATTAATTAATTCATATAAATGATTTTTGACGCAATTATAAGTATTAATGAGTTCTGAATTAATATCAGTTAAAAATGCTTTTTTCGGTCTGTTGTACAGATAGAAAAAAACTGCCCCCCCTCCTATAAATGGCTCATAATAATTTTGGAAATCATTAGGAAAAAAGGTATAATATGTTGGTATTAGTCTGCTTTTGCCACCAGCCCATTTTAAAAACGGACGTGGTAAATCTTCTTTAGAAACTTGACTTAACATTTCACAAATTAGAATCAATATAATTGTAATCTTTTTGCTCTTTATCTATAATTATATCCTAGTTAAGTAGAACCACCAAATTAAACATAAAATAAGTGGTATCAGAAAGCCGGTTTATTCAATAAACCGGCTTTCTAAATTTTACGTTTTTTTATCCGGCTCTACTTCTTTTAAGTATCAAAAATAAATGTTAAATGAACCGCGAAGACGCAAAGTTCGCTAAGAAAAGAAAGAAAAGAGAAGAGTGGTAATTATTCAAATTGGTGTTTTTTTGATGAAATTAAGTAGATAAAGTTTTAAAAACGTAGAAGAAAGTCTTTGCGATGACTTCGCTTAACAGAGTTCCGATGGCAGCGGACATTTTATCTTTCCTTAAGTTGAGCAACTGAGTAATTCTCTCATGTCAGATTACAATGAGAACAAATAAACCAATCAAAAAAAACGTGTCGTCTATAATAAGGTAGTCTAAATCTAGATGTTTGACGGATTCTGGAATAATATTTCTCGCTACGCTCGCTACTTCATTACAATACTTTTGGGTGTGCTTTTGAATGCTTATGCGCCTTTGATACCTCTTTTTAAACGCCCACTCACTTTAATACCTATTTTGGGCTTCTTTTTAGGCGCTCTGGTTTTTATTAGTCTCACGCTGCGTGCGATGCTTGGTTTTAGTACAATTTAGACTATGACTTTGGTGGGAAGTTCACTCCCCTAATAAAGTCGTATTTATGTAATGTGTAGTAGATCCTCTGTGAGGAGACGAATTTTATGGCTACAGATCGCCGCGTTTCCCGCGTTGCTGAGCTAATTAAACGGGAAGTTAGCCAAATGTTACTCAACGGTATCAAGGATGATCGTGTGGGGACAGGAATGGTGAGTGTTACTGACGTTGATGTATCGGGAGATTTGCAACATGCGAAAATCTACGTCAGTATTTATGGCACAGAGGAGGCCAAAGCAGAAACAATGGCTGGGTTAAAGTCAGCGACAGGTTACGTCCGCAGTGAACTGGGTGCACGAGTCCGTCTGCGTCGTACACCAGAGGTAGTGTTTCTAGAAGATCGATCTATAGAACGCGGTACAAAGGTGCTGTCGCTGTTAAACAAGCTTGAGCTAGAACGTCAGCTAGAAAATCCGGCAGAAGAAAACAAAAATAACTTCATTAAAGAATGAAGATTTATGTCTGGAGGATTAAGTAACGTAAACAACAATTAATTAACGTACATCAGCTAAACATTTAACAGACACGACTTGTCGTGTCTGTTTTAATTTGCTTAATGCAAAGCTCACTGAGAGGGCAGTTACAACAATTTACAGGTTAAAGACTACGTTTGAGTCAGGAAATCAAGAGGTTAAGGAGTGAAATAAATTGAAAACGCTGTAAATATATACTCTTTGTATTTGGTTGTCTATTTGGAATCAAAATCTTGCATTCTTGTGATTTAAGTCTGACTGAAAGATTCTGCTTTTTGCTAAAAATGGTGCAATATCTCAGTTTATACCTATTCCAAAAGGCTGAGTACTTTACAAAACTAAATATTGGTAAGTCCTGAGAGTGTCAGCTGTGGGGTTTCGGGTGTAGTGCAAATTCTTTTCCCTACATCTAACATAGGGACAATATCTCTCGGCTGGTGCAACTTGACCCTTGAAGTCGATTTTTGCGTAGCAAACTCCCTTAGTGGCATTTTCACTTGACATGCCATGTACTTTGGAAACAAAGCCATTGGTTTTTGCTTAGCAAACTAAGATAGCTGTCGGTACTCTTGCTTGTTGTGTTGGGTTTTCTGTTTTTAAATTTTGTATTGTAACTGCCTATGCTGCCCGATATAGACAAACTCTCCCTGCCTGAACAGGTGGCTCAGATGATCGTTGTTCGTGCCTCCGGCTTTTTATTTGATCATCAAATTCAGTATCCTGTCTGGGAACCACCAGCAGCGACACTCCAACACTGGGTGCAAGACTTGGGGGTTGGTGGAGTGATTTTACTGGGGGGAAGTGCTGGGGAATTAGCTATCAGGACACAACAATTGCAAAAATGGGCGAAAACTCCTCTACTGATCGCTGCTGATATTGAAGAAGGTGTTGGACAGCGGTTTAGTGGCTCAACTTGGTTTCCGCCACCAATGGCGTTAGCCTCTATCTTCCGCAAGGACCAAAAGTTGGGTTTGGATTATGCCCAAAAAATGGGAGCTATCACTGCACAAGAAGCTTTAGCCATTGGGATTAACTGGGTACTCGCTCCTGTGGTGGATGTGAACAATAATCCTGATAACCCTGTGATTAATGTTCGCGCTTTTGGCGAAACGCCTGATGAGGTTAGTCAGTTGGCTTGCGCTTTTATTCGTGGTGCAAAGACTCATCCTGTGCTGACAACGGCGAAGCATTTCCCAGGACATGGGGACACGGCTGTTGATTCTCATCTGGATTTGCCTGTGATCCCGCACTCGCTACAGCGACTGGCAGAAGTGGAATTACCACCTTTTGCGGCGGCGATCGCCTCCGGTGTGGATACAGTCATGAGCGCTCACTTATTAATACCTAGTTTAGATCCACAATTACCAGCAACCTTGTCACACAAGATATTAACAGGGTTGTTGCGGCAAAAATTAGGCTTTTCAGGCTTGATAACTACAGATGCTTTGGTTATGGGTGCTATTGCCAACCGCTATGGGGCAACTGAAGCTGTTGTGATGGCATTGCTTGCTGGTGCTGATATTTTACTCATGCCTGTTGATCCTGAAGAGGCTATCAGTGCTGTATGTACCGCTGTTGAAAGTGGTCGGATTTCGCGATCACGCATTCGCGAGTCTGTTGAGCGCATTTGGCAAGCAAAGAGCAAAGTCTCTTGTGAACCAGTCACGACTACAGGTTTTATCGAGCGCACCGCCCAAAAGGATTCTCTTGAGATTGTTGGTGAGATTTTGCAGCAAAGCCAAATCATTCACGGCTCTGCGTTAGCATTAGAGCAACTCATAGATGTCATAAAACTTAATAATAAGCAAAAAGTGAATTTATACAATATAATCATTGTTGATGAAATTATAAATTGTGCTTTTTTAGACAAAAATGCACCAGTGATTACACTTACTAACAAGGTGGGATATAAAATCCAAATTGTTGATTCTCAAACTCAAAACACTAGTAACTTGGAGGAAAATCATCCGACTTTACTACAAGTCTTTATCAGAGGAAATCCATTTCGTGGTAGTGCAGGACTCACTAAGGCAGCAGAAGACTTATTTAAGAAATTGTTAACAACCAAGGGCTTACAAGCTTTTGTCTTATACGGTAGCCCATATGTATGGCAGCAGTTTATACCTTTACTTCCGATGGATATTCCTGGTGTATTTTCTTATGGGCAAATGCCAGCAGCACAAGACCGCGCTCTACGCACCCTCTTTGGTATGTAGACAATCTGTCTTGTTAAAACATCTTGCCTTGCCAAACCGTGCTTTTTGGTAGGCAACAACTATCTCAACAACGTCAGCAAGATGAATCAACTCTCCTAATGTGTTAATATGCAATACAATTTAAGCAAATGTCATGACTCGTTGATTTTCGTAACATTTTTTCATATAATTTTAGGATGTATAGCGTCAAAATGAAAATAGTTCCGTATATAAAACTACAAAACCCCGACGACTAGTTTTTCATATCTATCAGCCTTTGTTCCTAAGGGATTTTGGGAAATCAATTAAGTGTTAAATTGTGAGCAAAAACCATGAGTGTGAATACGGTGCCTTCTATCAGTTACTATTCTCTAGATGTGATACAAGATGAAGCACGCCGACTGGTGCAAAAGGGCTTGGTAAGCAGACAGCAGCCGATTTATACCTTGTGCCAATACATCCCGGCTAGAGAGTGGGTATGTATTGAATGTGAATTAGAAAAGTGTGATTTCTTGCTGCGCGATCGCATTGCCGATCTGATTGGTCGGGAACAGTGGGAAAACGACTAATCAGTTTTTCATTTTTGATTCTGGAATGGGATATAGAAATTGATAAAAAGGGATTTAACCCTCAATTTGAAATGTAATCTCTGCTTTTTATGAACCTTTTCCAGTCCAAAATCTCAAATATCCCATCTTCCATCGATACAAAAGTGTTTTCTGGAGATTTTTAATCTACATCGGCTTTGCAACCACTTGTCAAAGTAGCCCTAGAAGTGTCGTTGCACTTTGGGTGTAGATATTTTAGGGTGTTAATGCCTTTAGACGTGTGAATTCCGGAGCAGTTCAATTTTATAAACTGCTCCGGAAATTTTGTATCTCTCTTAAGAAAGGGGTGTAAGGGTGTAAGGGTGTAGGGGAGCCACTGCCCTTCGGGTATCTCCTGCACCAAACGCTACTTTGTAAGTCCCAAAGGGACACGCTTACGCGTATCTCCTACGGAGACGCTGCGCGAACGCTCGATTCGTGCGCTTGCGCTTACGCAGTCGCCTAGGTATCTGGCGTGAAAAGAGTGTTTTTTCCATTAGTAGCCGGGGGTGCGCCGCCAGTTTAACTCTGAAGAAACACGCTTAACAGGGAACTCTTAACAGGGAGAGGAAGAATCAATCGACGTTAACTCTTATTTTTCCCGAATATCATTCGCACCTACCATTATCCGACTTGTTCGAGATACTGGTTGATATCTTCTATGACGCGCGTCAGTTCGGCTTCTGTTGTCAAGCGAATAGTTGCATCGCGGACGGTTAGCAGGACTTTGGCTGCAAAAGGAGTAGACCAGATATTGGGATTACAAAAAATTTCTAAAAATACCTCTCCCGTGTAACGATATTCCATTGGACGCTGGGGACTAGGTTTACCACCAGGAGTGGTTTTAGCAGCAACAGCTTTAAGGCTTTGCATCAATTGATCCAGCGCTGCTTTGAATTCTCGTGCTGCTTGAGGTGAAAAACTAAAAGAGACGGAACCTTCTACTAAGTTCAGTGTCAGACGATTTTCGGACATGAGTTACTGATAAAAACTTCTATAGCAATCGTAAATGATTCCTGAACACTCATTTGGGGAGATCAGGGAAGGAGAGTTCGTGCTTGAACAAACAGAGTGAACCTGATACGGATAGTATGCAATTTGATTTTCTATGCGTCTACTGTTTCTTGATAATATGCTTGATGAAAAATAGTAAAGTGCTTTTTTTTGCTTTCATGACAGTAAAAATACAAGGTTTAAAATCAAGAAAACAACAAACGAAAAATTACTAAGAGAACTTTCCAACGAAGAGTTACTCGAAGTATAGATAGATGAGCAACTCATTCGCCATAACTTAGCTTGAAATGACCGCAATACACTCTATCTCTACCAACACGTCCTTGGGTAAACGCGATACCTGTACACACGCACGCGCAGGCGCTGTCGCCTCATCAAAATACTTTGCATATACCGCATTTACCGCGGCAAAATCATTCATATCCGCCAAGAACACAGTTGTTTTCACCACATTCTCAAAACTCGCCCCAGCAGATGTGAGAATTGCTTCTAAATTTGCCATCACCTGTTGAGTCTGCCCAGTCACATCCCCTTCACCAACAATCTTTCCCGTACTGGGATCAAGAGAAATTTGCCCAGCGACAAAAATCATTTCACCAGACGCGACAATCGCTTGATTATACGGTCCCACAGGTGCAGGTGCCTTATCAGTACGAATAACCCTTCTACTCATTTCTCTTCTTCGCGCCCTTCGCGTCTTCGTGGTTTAACAGTTAATCCAACCTGGGACGTATCCCATAATGCCGATATCGCCAATAATCCCGCAAAATTCTATCATGGTCAAAGCATAAATTCACTGGCACACGCCAAGACTCAAAAATTCCCATAGCCTTAGCATCATCCCCTGCTTTGGGTTCACCTGTTGCAGTTGCCAAAAACACAACGCTGAGTGTGTGCTTGCGGGGATCGCGGCTGGGATCAGAATACACATGAAATTGTTCAACCAACTCCACCTGCAAGCTAGTTTCTTCCAAAGCCTCGCGCTGTGCAGCTATCTCAACAGATTCTCCGTAATCTACAAAACCACCGGGGATAGCCCAACCTAAAGGGGGATTATGTCGCTCAATTAACACTATTGGTCGATGAGGACGGTCAATCAATTCGATGATGATATCAACTGTTGGAGCAGGATTTCGGTAAGTCATGAGTTATTAGTCATTAATTGTTAGTCAAGAACTAGGAGTGTAGGGGATAAGGGTGTAAGGGATACAATTATTGAGGGCTTGTATCCGAGAGTTTTGGGGGCACTAGCTCCCCCATACCCTTAGTTTCGGTCATTTAACCAAAGGCAAAGGACAATCAATGTCAGGTTACTGGATGCATCCCCAGTTACTAGTTCTGTGATAGATTCAATGCGATGCTCCCAGAAGGAGCTGCCCAGAGGTAGCATCGTGCATTTGTTCGCTCATTAATAATAGGTTCAGTATGCCTTTTCCTAGATCCAGCGGTATTTTGCTACATCCCACTTCCTTTCCCAGCCGATTTGGCATTGGGGATTTAGGAATCCAAGCTTATGAGTTCATTGATTTTCTCAGAGAAAGCGGCCAACAATTTTGGCAAGTGCTACCTCTAGGACCAACTGGGTATGGTAACTCTCCTTACGCTTCTTATTCAGCAATGGCTGGAAATCCGCTGCTGATTAGTCCAGAAAAATTGGTAGAACTGGGTATGCTATCTGAGGAGGACTTTGCTAATTTACCAGTTTTTCAAGAATCTAAGGTAGATTACGACAAGGTCATACCCATTAAAATCGAACTGTTAAAAAAAGCCTGCGAGAATTTTAAAGATAGGGCAACACCCTTGCAGCAGAAGGAATTTGCTGGTTTTTGTGATAGCAAAGCCTATTGGCTAGAGGATTATGCCTTGTTTATGGCGCTCAAAGATTCCCATAATGGAACAAGTTGGCATACTTGGGACCGAGAACTTGCCAAGCGTCAACCGGAAGCAATAGAACAGGCACAACGGCAGTTGAGTACGGAAATTTTTTATTACAAGTTTACCCAATACGAATTTTTCCGCGAGTGGTCCCAACTCAAAACCTATGCCAATATGAGCGGTATTCAAATTATTGGCGATATTCCTATCTACGTAGCCCATGACAGTGCTGACGTGTGGTCCCATCCCCATATTTTTTGCTTGGACGAACAGACGGGAGAAGCAGCACTGATGGCGGGAGTTCCACCAGATTACTTCAGCGCCACTGGTCAATTATGGGGTAACCCCATTTATAACTGGGAGGGATTGAAAAACCAGGACTTTAGCTGGTGGATAGGACGCTTTGAGGCGATGCTGGATTATCTAGATGTAATCCGTATTGACCACTTCCGAGGATTTGAAGCTTACTGGGCTGTTAAAAAAGGGGAACAAACAGCCATGAATGGAGAATGGATCAAAGCCCCTGGAGAAGAATTGTTTGAGACAATTAAACAGCGATTAGGTAAGCTACCTGTGATGGCGGAGGACTTGGGAGTCATTACGCCAGAAGTAGAAGCGCTGCGAGATAAGTATGAATTTCCTGGAATGAAAATTTTGCAGTTTGGCTTTGGTTCTGACGCTGCTAACCCATTTTTACCTTTCAACTATTCACCCAATTGTATCGTTTACACCGGAACTCACGACAACGACACAACCGTAAACTGGTTCAATACAGCCTCAGAAGAGGAAAGGCAAAACTTGTTGCTTTTCTTGGGTTGTCAAAGTCCTGAAGGGATTCATTGGGATTTGATTCGACTTGCGATGACTTGTGTGGCGAATCAAGCAATTATTCCGTTACAGGATCTTTTGGGCTTAGGAGGTGAAGCGCGGATGAACTTCCCTAGTAAAGCCGAAGGTAACTGGGAGTGGTGCTATCAAGCGAATGCTTTGACTAAGGAATTAAGCGATCGCCTACAAAATCTCACTAAGTTATGTGGACGTGCGCCGCAACCTAAGTGAGGAGATAGCAAACCCAAGAGGGAGTGAAGGATATTTTCCCCCACTCTCTCCCTTTCCTTAAGATCTAGTATTAGCTGCGATCGTCACTTCTTTGACTGTACCCGGTTCTCCGAATTGCTTAGCTTGTTGCTTGTTAACACTCATCAACACGCTACCCGCATTACCTGCTTTAACAGTCAGTTGTCCCTGAGCCATCCAAGTACGTTGAGTCCCCTGTGGGAGTTCACCTTCGTACTGGAGTTTGCCATCGGCTACCACTTTTATCCAAGATGTCTGTTTCAATGTAACACCAATTTGCACCTGCTGCGGTTCTATGGCGTTGTCAGGTAATTTACTGACAGCTTGAACAAGTTGTACTTTTTGATTTTGGGTGGTTTGTTGTTGTGCTAGGGGCTGTGTTTGTTCTTTCTGGTTATTTTGGCTATAAGTTGCTTGTAATGTTGTTGCGTTGAGTAACTTAGACAAACCAGTGACGGAGCAAAAAATTAAAAATACGTATAGCACATAAAGATGGACAGGGCGTAATTGACTCCCTGATGTCCTTTTCCAACCTAAGTTTTGGCTGAACTGGTCTATATCTGTAGGAAAGGTAGTGGAAAACTCTGCGCCATTCAACCCTAGTGCATCAGCAAATTGCCGTATCAAACCCTGAGTGTAAATTGGCTCTGGGAGTTTAGTCAAATCACCTTGTTCTATCGCCTCTAATAGTCGTTGGGGAATTTTGGTCAAAAGCACCATTTCCTCTAGGGATAAACCCTGTCCCAAGCGTAACGCCAACAGTTGAGCACCCATTTGGGCGAGAATTTCGGCTCTTTGTTGCTCGAATGAAGGTATAGATTCATCCTTGTCTTTCTTTGTTTGCCACGTCATATACTGTTAAACTCCTTAACCACACTGAATCTTTAATAGGAAACTGCTGCAATTGCTTTTTTTAAAAAAAGAATTTCAAACTCCTCTAGATGGCGATACTCACCTTCACCTAAGTGACCTTTTCCAGGCGTTTGCAATTGAATAGAACCAATAGCAGTGCGATGTAGTTCAATAACTGGGTATCCCAATTGTTGAGCAACACGGCGAATCTGACGATTTCTCCCCTCCTTCAAAATAATTTCTAAGCAGCAAGAAGAAGCAAACTTTTCTATGATTCGTACTTGTGCTGGTCGCGTTCTTGTCTCATCCAAGACCACACCCTGACGCCACATCTGTAGAACTTCTTGTGGAGGATGTCCTTTGACCAAAACACGGTATGTCTTAGAAATACTATGACTAGGATGAGTTAGACCAAAAGTGAGGTCTCCATCGTTTGTAAGTATTAATGCTCCTGTAGAATCTATATCTAACCGACCTACTGGGTGAATACCTTGACCGGAACTTATTTGTTTAGGAAGTAAGTCTAATACAGTAGGTCTTCCATTTGGATCATCACAAGTAGTCAGCACCCCAAGTGGTTTGTGCAGTAACAGGTAAATGAAAGCTGGGCGCTGTAGGACAGACAGTTGCTTTCCATCAACCGTGATAGTATCTGTTTGAGGATCAGCCTTTTGACCCAAATGTGCCAATTCACCATTGATGAGCACGCGTGAGTGCCTGATCATCTCTTCAGCTTCACGACGTGAGGCTATACCCCATTGAGAAAGAATTTTTTGTAACCGTGCCTGCATGTGTAAATTACTGATGATCAATCAAAATGTTAATCAGCAAATAATATCTCTACATTTTGTCATGAGTTTCCCAAAACGCTACACTAACATACCGTAAAAATTCCTGGTATCTCTCTATTTGGATAATCATAAGCAAAATAGTTCAATGCAAGAGTCTCATTTACACTCGAAAAAATCACACAAGACACGTATTGTCACAAATGTGTTGACAGCAGCACTCAAGCTGTGGTTGAAAACTCAAGTGAGCCAAGTCTCTCAACTGGAAGTCGAAATCAAAGCCAGCGATCGCCAACTTCTGTCTGGTTGCATTCCTTGGGTATCTGTTTTTGCCAGTCATGCTGTATATCGAGGTCTCCATCTTACACAAATTCAACTAGTTGCAGAAAATATTCGTATCAATATTGGCTCAGTACTCAAAGGACAACCACTACGACTATTAGAAACAGTACCAGTAGTTGGCGAGCTGATCCAATCACAGGAGGATCTCAATGCGTCTGTGTCATCTACCTTGTTATCGACTGGTTTATATGAGGTTATGGTTGAACTTTTTCCAGAACACCAATTTTTTTCCAAGTCCATAACTTGGAAAAAAATTGACCTTGAGCAGAGTAAAGCAACACTCTTCGCTATTTTGGCAGACGAAGGCGAGCCTACTCATTTAGATATTAGTATGAGTCCGCAGCTAATTAGCACACAGGAATTGCTACTCTCATCAATCCAAGTCAAAAGCGATATAGGAGCCCTGCTTGAGCCTAGTCACAAAGAACTTTCTTTCAATCTGGGATCGGATGTTGATATCCAAGAGTTAACTCTTATCCCAGGAAAGTTAATATGTCGCGGAAGGATTAACGTCAACCCCTGATGATTAAAAATAAAAAATTAAATCAGTTAATCTTTATGTGTAATTATAGATTTAGCCACAACAATTAGCTAGAAAATTTTTGGTTAATCTGAGTACAGTTTTTTTCATTCCGTAGCAGCGTGGTTTCGGTTGGGATTAGCGGACCTTAACCAACAATCGCTACGAACTTGTGCCATTCTGTACTCAGTGATCAGCGCCCTGGAAATTTTTGAGAGTAGTTTCTTTAGTTATGAGAAGCTACTCGATGATCCTCATCAAAGTATGAGTTCATCAGCTGTTCATCCAAAAACCACAAATGCTTGTCAATGACGCTAGAGATTTCGGCGTAGACGTACGCTGTCTCAGCATCCCCCAAAATAGCGGTGCGGTCAATATTCTCCCACAGCAAAGAGGCATAGATGGATAGACGCTCTGCTAGGGATGCTATGTGTTCTTGACTTTGTGTAAGATGAAAGGGGTATTCAGGTAAAACTGAATGTTTGACAGCAGATCGAGCTGTTCCTCTGGCTAAACCACCAAGAACTGTTATTCTCTGGGCAAGCATATCAATATACAACTCTAGTTCAATTGCAATTTCGTGAAATAATTCGTGTGAAGGATGAAAGTTCATGCTTTTCACATTCCAACGGGCTTGCCTGAACTGAGTCTTGAGATCAATAGTAGTTGCCAGCGTTTGGTTGAGGATGTCAATCAGTTGCGCTTGAACTTCTAAAGTTGTACTATGGCGAATAGTATCAGGGCGAGTACAGCGAAGCTTACAATTGTCGCTCATACGCTCTCCTTTATTTCTCCAGATAAGAAAAGGACGTAGTGGTAAAACGTCCAGTAAGCAGTTTTTTGCAAACGTCTCTTTGGAGATGCACCGCAACACTCATCACTCTGATTCGATTTCTCCCAATCCCTTGAATTTGGCAGGACTATCTGTGGGCACCACAACAAGAAATGCGGGGGATAAGGGAGGATTTTATCCCCCAGCCTCCAACTTTTATCGCAAGAGTTGTTAAATGAACAAACTTGCCGAATTTGAGTGGCAATAAATGAGTCCTGTGTTTCCAACGGGAGCTATTAGGAGAATCTTTTGGATCGAATACCACTAGTCGAGATTAATAGGGACATTGATGTTTATTTAAAGGTATATAAAATCCTGATTCCTGCTGTCTAGAAGATTCTTGCTATTTTGTGATATTCTTGCTAACTTTTTGCACGAATTTCTTTGGGTGTTACTCCCAGTACGCGCTTGAAGTGACGGGTGAATTGACTTTGGTCAGCAAAACCTACTTGTGACGCGACTTCAGAAATTTTTTGTTTATTCTGTAGCAGCAGCATCCTAGCACGCTCAATGCGGCAGTGCATCACATATTGGTAGGGAGAAAGCCCAGTAGACTGCTTGAACAAGCGGCAGAAGTGGTACTGACTTATACCTGCTTCTTTTGCCATGATGTCAAGGAGTAAATTATCTGCTAAATTGTCGATAATAAATTCAATGACTCGCTGTAGTTTATATTTCGGCAATCCTCCTTGATATTCTGGAAATTTGTGCTTAGCCGCAGAGTAATGCTGCAAGAGATGAGCTGATAGCGCAGTCGCCATTGATTCAGCATAAAGACGGCTAGGCGACCTATCTGATTCCAGTGCTGTCTTAAGGGCAAGCCCAATTTGATAAATTAAGGGATCAGGCTTGGAAAAGTGTGGTATAATCTCCACAACATCTTGATTCACTAAGTCACCAGCAATATTTGAGACAAACTCAGAATTTAAACATAAAGCAATAAATTCCGACTCTTGAGAAGAAGATACCTTGTGGATGGTTTGGGGAGGAATAATCGCCACATCGCCAGGGATAGGACTTTCAGTTTTGTGGCAATCACCAAGCGATCGCTCCAAATGTGATTGACTACGCACACGAATAGCAAGTGTATAATGGGATGCATAATGTTCAGGGCTTTCATACTCTGGTTGAAGGTGATACTCCAGATATAAGTTTTCCCATCTAGCATGGTGGCTAGATAACACAGGTCGTCTAGGAAGTATACGCCTGCGACCTTCTACTCTAGTTGCATCAATGGCTAAAGCTTTCTGTGTTGGCATTAATTTCACCTGATCTGTTGGGCTTTTGCTATTAATCGTGCTAAAAATGTGTTGGCTATAGCTTGTAAGCTGTGCCGCATTTGATTTGTATACGGCTATTGGCTAGACTTTTTGCAACGACTGGTTTTTTTCCTTGCACATTCTGAATTGATTAGTAACTTGGTGTTGGTAAATCTAACTTTTTGGGCAAGTGTTGAGTTAGCGTTACTCTCTACAAGAAATACGCTTAACAGGTGAGAGAAGCCCCTCCTGCATTGTGCTGCTCTGACTAATGACTCATAACAAGAAAATTAGCAGTTTAAATGTATGAGATCTGACAAACAAAATTGCAACCGTTTTCTTCTTAAACGCAAGATAACGGAAATATCTCCTTTGCTAATAAATTTGGCTCAAGGCTAGATACCGACAATATCTTGTTGCTTTTAGTAATGGTCATGATTACTATTGGCACAACGTACGACTGCTGCTTTGGAATTCACGCATTCGCTCATCACTGTTCACGCAGGTTACCCGTTAGGTGCAGCCGTGCTGTAGGGATAGGGCATAGATTGGAGTCTCCTCCAAAGATGCTGCTTTGTATGCCTACGGCACGCCTTACGCAAGAGCGCATGATTGCGTGCGCTTTGCGCTTACGGAGATTTCCTCCGCAAGGGCAAACCTCTCTCAAAATTCAAAAAGCTTGTATTACAAGCTTTTCGTGGATTTTGAATAGTAGTTTTTTTTTGGCGATCTCTAGTAGGAAGAAATTAAAGTAATTGTTGCAAATACTAATTTAGCTATAAATTCCACATTCAGCACCTTGAACAAGAACACAGCATAATTACTTACTTTTAGCTATTTACATAGTAATAAATAATAATGTTATACTTAATTAAATGTTCTTTAAAATACACTTCATTAGTGAGTTGAGTATTTTAAGTAGTATCCTTGCATCTTTAAAAACAGTAAAAACCGATGGTGGCAGTTGAGGGTGCATTTATAGGGGATAAATATATTTACAAAATTTACAAATAGTAAAGATGAAAATTATGAGAGGCAGTATCTGCTGAGGGGACATACGAACGAGTGTTATGCAAGCTTGGGTTTTTTAGTGACTCTCAGGTAAAAAAACTGTTCATTTTGAACAATTATAAGGAAATATATCAACGTAGTTGTGTTGATTGTCGAGAAAGCTATGCTAAGAGCTTAGCTGCCAAAAGCTCAAATCGCTTTGATCCAAAGCACAGGACAAGCAAAGTTTTCTTGTTAGGTTTTTCAATTGTGAGGAATAAACTGTGAAACAGCTTCACGCTAGTGCTAGTAGTTTTGTATTAGGTGCAGCTGCAATGATTGTTTTGGCAGCTCAACCAGTATGGGCACAGACTACTCAAATTACTGGAGTGCAGCTAAGTCCAGTTGATGCTGGAATTAACGTCATATTGAAAACTGCTTTGGCTTCGCGCCCACAAATTGTTACAACAAAAATTACGACAAAAAAAGGTAACGCTTTAGTCGTAGGTCTTATTAACACTCAATTACGTTTACCAAAAGGAAATACTTTCCGTCAAGATAATCCAGCTTCCGGAATTGCTTCAGTGACAATTCATCAGCTTGATGCCAATAGCATTCAGGTGATAGTTACCGGAACCAGCAGCGCCCCCAACAGTGAACCCGTGGTGCGACAGCAGAATAACATTATTCTGGGCTTTACCTCAACACAGCCAAGACAGGCGAGGACGACTACGCCACAAACAGTACCAATACAAACTGCGTCCCCTGTTTCTCCCTCACCTCAACCTACGCAACCAGCAGCACCAGGTTTAGATACGAACCAAACTTCGCCTATCTTGCCAAAAGCGATCGCACCACCTGTAGGTGATATTGCTATCTCCAATCTCGATGCTTCTTTTAGCAACATTGACTTAGGAACTCAAGAACGGGTGTCTCGCTTGGTATTGCGAGAAGCGCCAGTACGTGAGGTTTTGTCACTGCTGACTCGTGCTGCTGGTCTTAACCTGGCTTTCACGGGAACACAGACATCAGAACAAGCTTCTTCTGGACAGCAAAGTACTACTACTAGGAGTGACGGATCAACAATCTCGCTGGATATAGAAAACGAGTCAGTTCAAGATGTTTTTAACTATGTCTTGCGCCTGAGTGGTCTTGAAGCAAACCGCAGAGGACGGACAATTTTTGTTGGAACGAAACTGCCTAATGCCGTTCGTGATGTAATTGTACGTAGTGTGCGACTCAATCAGGCAAAGGTGGACACAGCATTAAACTTTTTGGTTGGTTTAGGAGCAGAAAGTGCAGTCAGCCGCGAACGTCAAGTGACTAGTGTTAGTGCTGTACCTGTGGGTGGTACTGTCAACCCCCTCACCCAAAGTCAGACGACAACAGAAACCAAAATTGAACGTTTAAGTCTTGATGACTCCAAATATTCAACACCCTTACTCCGAGGTTTACAAGCACTAGGAGACGAACGCACTAATTCCATTACTTTAATTGGTTCTCCCAGGCAAGTTGAAATGGCGACATCTCAACTAACTCAGCTTGATATCCGCCGTCGGCAAGTTGTCGTTAACGTCAAAATTGTCGATGTTAATTTACTGAACACAAAAGACTTTAACACTAGCTTTTCGTTTGGCATTGGTAACAACTTCTTTACTAATGATGGCGGTGCAGCAGTTCTCAATTTTGGCGGTTCTAGACCAGCTACGAGTTCTGAAGTGAGTGGAAGTGTATCTAGTTCTCCAACAATCAAAAACCCATTGCCAGAAAATCCGCTTAAGTTTCCTAGACGTTTGCTTGTTAACTTACAAGCTCAAGTACAAAATGGTAACGCCAAGATTTTGACTGACCCCACCTTAATTGTTCAAGAAGGTCAAAGCGCAAGTATTAACCTGACTCAGGAAGTAGTAGGTAATATAAAAAGGCAAATCGTTCGCGATCAGAATTTTGCCACAGAAACAATTGCAGCGGATAAAGAACAAGTAGGTTTAACCCTGGCTGTTAAAATTGAACGGATTGATGACAATGGTTTTGTATCTCTCTCAGTAGCTCCCACTATTGCAGCTCCTCAGGCTCCAGCTGAAATTAACTTAGGTTCGAGTGGTAGCCAAAGAATATTTTTAGTTTCTAAGCGTGCTCTTAATTCTGGCTTAATTCGTCTGCGTGATGGTCAGACATTAATTCTCAGTGGTATTATTCAAGATTCAGAGCGAGTAAGTGTCTCTAAGGTTCCTATATTGGGTGATATTCCGCTTCTTGGTTCACTCTTTAGAAGAACAAACAAAACTAACGAACGTAATGAGGTGATTGTATTGCTAACGCCTCAGATTGTAGATGATTCAGAGCGCTCCTCTTTTGGCTATAATTACAGCCCTAGCCCTGAAGTGCGGCAAATGCTAGAACGTAGTGGTTTACAGCTGCCCAAGCGTTAAGGCTTTGAAAAAGTGGGAGTAGAACTTGTGAGCGACGGTGTACACACAAGTCATATAATCATCCAAAAATCTGGGAAAACCTCACCCTGCCCTATCGGGCATCCCTCACGCCAGGTGCTACAACGGTCAAAGCTCGCCGGGGGAAGCTTCCCCCGGCAGACTTTGGGGGAACCCCAACGCCAGATGCCTGCGACGGGAAACCCGTCTTCAGCACTGGCTCCGCAACGCACTGGCTCTCCTTATCAAGGAGAGGGAAAGATTTTTGCGTCATTAAAAGCAAAGGTGGATGACATAGATGGAGAGTCTGTCACCTCTAGTAACTATAGAGGGAAAGATTTTTGCGTCATTAAAAGCAAAGGTGGTGAGGTTTAATATTTTATTTGAGCTACTTACTTATTTCTCGTAAAAATACAACCATTACGAGCGATAATAGTATATAGAGGTAAAAGTACTTGAAATGTTGTTAACCACTTCTGCTTGTTGTGCTGTTAGTCTGATTCAACAACAAGAGCAAAACAATTATAACCATAAAACGCAGTCTGGACAAATGCAATGTATTGATACTCCACTTGACAACTGCAAGAGTATGTCTAAAAATTGCACTGTTGTGGAAAATGGTCGTGTCGTTGTTAAACCAGCACAAACACAATTCTAATATCAATTCTTAATTCTATCTGCTGCCCTGACATTCTTGGTGAAAAAACCGACACATAATCATGACTTCCCCTTGTCGTATCAGTAAAAATTTTCATGAGTAACGAACAACAACTCAGTCTCTTCAAGGATTCAAGTATTGACTCGAATGACCAAAAAGAGCTGATTCCTAAAGACGCGAAAATTCCCATTCCGACTGGAACCTATGCCAATATGACGGAATTGGCACAGCATTGCGATCGCTGTCACCGTTGTGGATTGGGAAAGACACGTACTCATGCTGTTGTTGGAAGGGGTAATCTTAAAGCACCAATTATGGTTGTGGGGGAAGCACCAGGTCAAACTGAAGATGAAACTGGCTTACCCTTTGTTGGCAAAGCAGGACAGCTGTTAGAGAAAATTTTGGCATCAGTAAAATTAGACACTGAAACTGACGTTTATATCTGTAATATCAACAAGTGTAGACCTCCTGATAACCGAGTTCCTACCACTGAAGAAATGGACGCTTGCAAGCCTTATTTATTGGAACAAATTCGCCTGGTTGATCCAAAAATTGTTCTTTTTGTAGGTGCAACGGCTGTCAAAGGATTAACTGGTGATAAGCGTGCAATTTCTAAAATTCGTGGAGAGTGGATGGAGTGGGATGGGCGTTTGTGTATGCCAATTTTTCATCCATCTTATTTGCTACGTAACCAATCCCGTGAAGTCGGCAAGCCTAAGTGGTTAACGTGGCAGGATATACAAGCAGTGCGTGCTAAGTTTGATGAAATTCAGAATAACCAGTAGCTGGTAAGTATCTGGTGTTTGAGCAAAAGTTTGGCAGAAAATCCGGAATGCTGTCGCTTCAATTGGTAGCTAAATAACCATCCTCCATCTATCAGGTATTCCCCAATCTGGGGCAGATGGTTGAGCATACAGTCACGCACTATTGCAAAGGAGAAGGCTTATGTTGAAATGGTTATTCATGGAAGATGATGAAAGCATTAAGAAACGCAAAACCCATAAGCGTTCTAGTGGTAGCAGCGACAGCAGTGGGTACACTGGCGATGCTGGAGGACATGACGGTGCTAGCAGCGACAGTGGTTGGTTCGGTGGCGACGCTGGGGGACATGACAGCGGTAGCAACTATGACTCTGGTGGCGGTTGCGACAGTGGAGGCGGTGATGGCGGTGGCGGCGGTTGTGATGGTGGCGGCTTTTGAGACGAACCTTTCAAACTCCGAGAACGCACACGCACACTTCCGGCTTGACAATCTCGTAACCAAGCAACAACTGCTTGAGCAACGACACCATCACTACTATCTCGCGGCGGTGTCGGTGGCTGATTCTTGGGAAACGAACCAATTTGGGAAAACATCATCACAAAACGCCAATCACTTTTTGTTTTTGTGAGAAACAGCCAGTGGAATTCCTGTAATTGAACTGGTTTGCCTGCAGTATATTGTCGCTCTAAAGTCGTAAAAAAAACTTGCTCTACTCCAACTGATGCAGTTTTCCCAGAATCTGCCGTGTATCCACTAGGATCAAGAGGTAGCGGTGTAAACTCAGGTCTTCCCGCCACTACCATATAACTATAAACGTCAGTTGCCCTGCTCAAGCGACGGGCGCGTTGACTTGCTCTATTCGCATAATTTGGTAAATCTTGCAAGAGTTGAGTCGTTAGTGTTTCTAGATTTTGGTTTGAGCAAGAAAACCTATTAGGATCAATCGGTTTCCCCTCCGATTGGGTGGAGGGGTTGGGAGTGATTTTTTTAGCTTGTACTGGGGTATCTAGAGCATTTGATAATAGCCAGAAGACACAACAAAGAAGCCACAAGCTTTTATTTTTGTTTTTCACTCCTGAGTTCATGTCACCGCCACTAATTCCTCACAAATCCTTTTCCAAGCTAACTCTGGATCAGCAGCTGCGGTGATAGGACGCCCAATGACGAGGTAATTTGCTCCTGCAGCCAAAGCTTGTGCAGGAGTGAGCGATCGCGCCTGATCACCTTTTTGCGCCCAAGTTGGACGTACCCCCGGACAAACCAGCAAAAAATCATCTCCACAACTTTGTCGCAGTTGCGCCACCTCAACAGGAGAGCAAACAGCCCCATCTAAACCCATCTCTTGAGCCATTAGAGCCATCTCCAAAGTATATTCTGGTAATTCTAGAGGTATTTTCAACTCAAACGCCAACTGTCTGGAAGAAAGACTCGTCAACAGCGTAATCGCAATTAACTTAGGCGGTTTCACACCCGCATCTGCTGCTCCTGCTTGTACCGCTTCAGCTGCTGCTTTCAAAGCTTCTTTACCACACGTAGCATGAAGTGTCAATAAATCAACGCCATAACGAGCAGCCGCACGACAAGCACCAGCGACAGTGTTGGGGATATCGTGAAACTTCAAATCCAAGAAAATACGTTTCTGCCGAGATTTTAGCACCTCCAGAATTTTTGGTCCTGTGCTTGTAAATAACTCCAAGCCCACCTTAAAGAAAGTGACTGACTCAAGCTGTTCGATAAGGGCGATCGCCGCTTGTTCATCCGCTACATCCAGAGGTACGATTATTTGCTCTTGGGCGTTCATCAGCTTTTCTCCTCTACGGTATCAGTCGGACAAACTTGTTTTTTCCCAGCTGCAAAACACGTCCTTGCAATTCACTCTTGTCAGTGAAAGTGGTTTCAATATCGGTGATGCGATCGCCATCTAAGCGCACCCCACCTTCTTGAATTTTGCGTTTACCTTCCCCGCCACTTTTGCACAAGCCACTGACATTCAGCAGGTATGACAGCTTTGCTGGAAACTGCACATCAGCGAGGGAAAACTCTGGGACGTCACCCGCCTCAATCTCCTTGATAGCTTGTTCACCGTGATATTGTCTCACAATTTCTTGTGCTAGGAGTTTTTGGCGATCGCGTGGATTTTCCGGTAGCTGCTCCAATGACAAATCCGTAAGTAGTGTAAAATAATCTTTCAGCAGATTGTCAGGAACTTGTTGCAGCTTTTGGTACTTTTGAGTTTGGTGTTCTAACAAACCCACATAATTACCTAAAGACTTAGACATTTTTTGTACACCATCTAAGCCAATTAAAATTGGCAGCAGTACTCCGTACTGTGGTTTTTGCCCAAAATGGCGTTGTAAATCCCGCCCGACAGCAAGATTAAATTTTTGGTCTGTCCCTCCTAATTCCACATCTGCCTCAATAGCAACAGAATCATAGCCCTGCATCAGGGGGTACAGGAACTCATGAAGGAAAATAGGATTCTCTTTTTTATAGCGCTCAGCAAAACCCTCCTTAGCGAGCATCTGCCCTACTGTCATTGTCGAGAGTAACTCCAAAATTTTGCCCAGGTTCAACTTGGAGAGCCATTCTGAGTTGTAACGTATCTCCAACCTGCCTGGTGTATCAAAATCTAAAATAGGTCGCACCTGCTCAAGGTAAGTCTGGGCGTTTCGCGCCACATCTTCTTCCGTAAGTTGGCGACGTACCTCAGATTTTCCTGTCGGATCACCAATGCGAGCAGTAAAATCGCCAATAATCAGTACTGCGGTATGACCAGCATCTTGAAACGCTCGTAGTTTTCGTACTGGTATACTGTGACCGAGATGAATATCGCTACCCGTTGGATCAATTCCCAATTTCACCCTTAGAGGTCGCTCAGTTGTTGCTAAACGCTTTTCTAAACTTTCAACGTGAGTATCAGAATCAGTCGGTTGTGGGAAAATTTCAACAATACCACGACGCAGCCAAGAAAAATCCTGCGTCATACTACTAGGAGATTGACTGTTAACTATGCTTTGCACTATCAAAGTAGGATTGGTTATGGTCACTGACAATTTGTATGACTTTCGTTTGCCAAACTAATATCATTGCAAAAAATTAACCGCCTTGCTTGATCCAAGACATTACACTATATATTTACTAGTGAGGAAGTAAAACCACCGTGTCGTCAAGGACTTTTGAAGATAAGCAGCCACAACCTCGAGCGTCTGGCTCAGGTTTTGAGTTTCTTAAAGGAGTCGGCCAGGTAGCTGGCGGTACTCTACTTTCCGCCACGATGCTGACAAGTTCTATTGTAGCGGGAGGACTCGTTGGCTTAGCGGTGAGTTTCCGCAACTTGCCAGATGTAAGACAGTTACGCAGCTTCTTGCCATCAGAAACAACTTATATCTATGACATCAAAGGTAAACTGTTAACGAGTATTCACGGAGAAGCCAACCGTGAAGTAATGCCATTAGATAGAATTTCTCCAGATCTCAAGCGAGCAGTATTAGCGAGTGAAGATAGCGACTTCTACTATCACCACGGAATTAATCCCAAAGGCGTTGGACGTGCAGTAGTCACCAACTGGTCAGCAGGCGGCGTGCGAGAGGGTGGTTCAACCATCTCCATGCAGTTGGTGAAAAACTTATTCTTGTCTCACAAGCGTGCCTTTACCCGTAAAATAGCCGAGGCGGTACTGGCAATTCGCTTGGAGCAAATTCTTACCAAAGACCAAATTTTAGAAATGTACCTCAACCAAGTTTATTGGGGTCATAACAACTATGGTGTACAAACAGCAGCACGCAGTTACTTTAACAAGTCAGCAGAAAATTTAAACTTGGCTGAGTCAGCGATGATGGCTGGTTTAATCCAAGCGCCGGAAGACTATAGCCCCTTCATTCACATGAATAAGGCAAAAGAGCAGCAGAAAATAGTTTTAGGTCGAATGAAGGAATTGGGCTGGATTACACAGGAAGAGTACGATAAAGCCCTCAAACAACCAATCAAACTCGGTAAAATTAAGTCTTTCCAAGGAAGCGCCTTGCCTTACGTGACAAACGCTGTAGCGCACGAAATCGCCAAAAAGTTTGGTCGTGAGGCGCTGCTTAAGGGTGGAATGCGAATTCAAACCACGGTTGATACCAAGTTCCAAAACATGGCGGAGGAGACTGTCAAAAATTGGCATGATATTTTGAGGGGGCAAGGGTTATCTAGAAACCAAATTGCTCTGGTTGCCATTGATCCCCGTACACATTTTGTCAAAGCTCTGGTAGGTGGCGTAGATTCTAAAACCAGTGAGTTTAACCGTGCAACTCAAGCTTTACGGCAACCTGGCTCTGCTTTTAAACCGTTTGTTTACTACACTGCCTTTGCAACTGGTAGGTACGGTCCAGAGACAACAGTCTACGATACCCCTGTGGGTTATCGAGATGGTGACGGATGGTACTACCCACGCAACTACGATGGTGGGTATGGGGGAGCAATGTCAATCCGCTATGCGTTGATGCAATCTCGTAACGTTCCCGTCATTAAGCTTGGTAAAGCTGTGGGAATGAATAAGGTTGTCGAAACCTGCCGCACCTTAGGTATTATGAGTCCCATGGAACCAGTCACTTCTCTGCCATTGGGTGCTATTGGTGTCACGCCGTTGGAGATGGCAGGTGCTTATGCTACCTTTGCCAACTATGGCTGGCAGTCTCCAACGACAATTATTGCCCGTGTGACAGATAGTGGTGGTAACATATTACTTGACAACACCCCTAAACCCGTACAAGCTCTCGATCCGTGGGCATCAGCAGCAACTATTGATATCATGCGCGCTGTCATTAATGGAGGCACTGGTAAACATGCTGCAATAGATCGCCCAGCAGCTGGTAAGACAGGAACAACTTCCTCTGAGAAAGATATTTGGTTTGTCGGAACCGTACCTCAATTAACAACTGCTGTTTGGGTTGGTCGAGATGATAACAGAAGTTTAGCTAGTGGTGCGACGGGCGGGACTATGGTTGCTCCAATTTGGCGCAATTTTATGATGAAGGCGCTTAAGGATGTACCTGTGGAGCAATTCAAGTCGCCTTACCAGTTTCCTCGACCTAAATCAAATTAAAGTTAAGAAAGTTAACATAGTTAACATTGAGGAGTTTGGTGTCAATTCCAAACTCTTCATTTTTGCTTTCAATAAAACATGCTTAACAGGGAACGCCTAAAGCGTCAGCGGCTCGACTGAGCGGAAGCTTTAGGCGTCGTTCGCGTAGCGTCTCCGTTCGGCCTCAAGCCGTGCCCGTTCGCGCAGCGTGTCCCTTTGGGACTCAGGGCTCAGGAGATAGCTTCGCCGAACGTCCGAACGGGAGCAGGGGAGAATCAATGACATCAGTAATATGACATGCAAAAAGGGGATATTCAGAGAAAAATATTACACTGCTATAACAAAATGGTACTCGCTACCAAACTCAACGAAAAGTAGCCCAAAGTGAACGGCAACAGCGTTAACAACTTGCAGCTAAGTTGAGAGAACTGGGAATTACCCTAATGGATATTAAAAACTTCAGTGAGGTATTTGCTCACGGCAATGAGGGCAGGCTTTCCACATGATCGCACGAAGTTTTATGATTGTTGTTCTAGTTCCTTTTTCATCCGCTGTAGGGTGAGATCCATTTGGTCAAACATTTGTTGCGGAGTTACACCAAACTGGCTTAACTGTGTCTTAAGTTGCTCTACAGTCATTTGTGCCATGAAATCTTCTGATAGCTCAAAACGCTTCATAAAAACCCGATAGCGATCCATCATGGCTTCCATCTGCTCAATAAACAGCTTTTTGCCATCGCGGTCAAATTTGCCATAGTTACCGCCAAGCTTGATAAGTGCTTGATAGTCTTCAAACAGTTGCTTGGCTTCTTGCTGAATTATGTCAGAATCAAAAAATCCCATCTTGGTTACACCCAACGGAGTGTGGAGACTCAGTAGCTCTGTTAATTGATGCCCTTTGCTTATTATAGTTTAGGGAGATAATCTAGAAAAGAAACTTCGGTTTGAGTACGGTTTGTTACCGCAATTTCAACACTTGACTTGCGCAACTTAAAATTGAAAAATCCAAATTCATACAAGATAGTGCGACTTCCTCGCTATGCTTCTTGTTTCCCCCCTGCTCGGGTTCTCCCCATTTGTATTAATCTTAAAATCAAACGGTATTAGACGTGGGGCAGTCATAGCCTTGTCTACGTAGTTCATCAGATAGGATTCAGTTACTATAACAGCAATGCTGAGTTTATTATGGTGCTTTAGTTATGTTTAATCAACGAAAAAGCCGGAGCATTGCCGCTATTTTAGCTTTGTCTGGTACAGTGGCAATTTCCGGATTACATAAGTTTTATCTAGGACAGCCACTTTGGGGTGTGCTTTATGTGTTGCTTTCTTGGACACCCATTCCCAAGGTAGCGAGTGCTATTGAAGGAGTTTGGTTTTTAGCGCAAGACGAAGAAGCTTTTGATCGTAATTTTAATTTAGGTAAATCAGCCATCAAAAACTCACAGTTCGCCAGCAATCAAGTTAGTACGGTTGCTCAAGCTTTGCGAGAGTTAGAAAGTTTACGTCAAGATGGATTGATTTCTGAGTATGAATTTGAGCAAAAGCGCCGCCAGTTGCTAGATCATATTTCCTAAAGCAAGGAACACTATGAAAAATTGGCTACCTTTAAACTCTAAGTTACAAAAACTACGCTATAAGTTACAGAACGATCCATATTATCGATTACAATCAGCAGAAGAAATTGCGATCGCCGCCCAACTTGGTATCCACATTGATGCCAATCAAGCAACTGTTGATGATTGGTTACGGCTACCAGGGTTATCGATTCACCAAGCGCGATCGCTTGTACAACTTTCTCGCGCTGGTGTCAAGTTTTACTGTGTTGAAGATATTGCCGCAGCCTTAAGTTTACCAGTACAAAGGCTAGAGCCACTCAAGCCAATTTTGAATTTCAGTTATTACGATGATGAATCTTTAACTCTTGGTAGCCATAAAATTAACCCTAACACAGCAACAGTTGAGACTCTAGCAAAAGTGCCGTTTATTGATTTATCCCTGGCGCAAGCAGTAGTTGAAAATCGCAGTTTAGCGGGAGCTTATCTTAACTTAGCTGATTTTCAGCAAAGGTTAAATATTTCGGGTGAGACTATTGCCCAGCTTATGTACTACCTACGATTTTAATCTAGACGTAGCGTGTGAGTCCAGCGCTGCAGGAGGGTTTCCCGACAGAGGCGACTGCGTAAGCGCAAAGCGCACGCCAAGGGCGAACGCGTAGCGTCTCAGCAGGAGATACCCGAAGGGCTACGTCTTTAGAATTAAATCACCCCAATCCTATCAAAAGGCCAAAAGCGGAACACTGCTCGACCAATAATATTTTCTTTGGGTAAAAACCCCCAGTAGCGGGAGTCGTTACTATCGTTGCGGTTATCTCCCATCACAAAGAATTCGCCAGGAGGAACTTGCCGCTCTTGCATTGGTAAAATTGGTGGCTCAGCTATATAATCTTCTTGTATTGGTTGCCCATCGATGTAAACTTTTCCACCTGCGATACTCACTTTCTTTCCAGGAGTCCCAATAATACGCTTAATGAAAGCTTGGTCTTTAGGATATCCTCGATGTTGTAATTCTTCTGGTGGCTGAAAAACGACGATATCGCCAAATTGTGGAGGATGAAAGAAAGAAGAAATTTTTTCCACAACCAGGCGATCGCCCCTATGCAAAGTTGGTAACATGGAATCTGAGGGAATGTAGCGGGGTTCAGCAACAAAAGTCCGAATGAGGAGTGCTAAGCATAAGGCGATCGCAATCAAGATGAGATTTTCCCGTAAAGTTCGCCATCCTCGCGACGATTCAGGGGATTCTTTCGCTTCACTTTTCTGATGAGTCATAGCAAGCTGATTAATAAGTTAGACGAATTCTAGATTATTTTGACCTTAAAACGATATGCCGGAATCGGTACAACAAGATGATGTTGGATGACAGCAGTTCTGTTTGTGCTTATAAGCTACATTTTTATTGTTTTGTCAATTTTTTCTACTGATACTAAGTCGCGTCTAGGTGTAAGAGAAACCTTACACCCTTGAACCTAGTTTGGACGAAGTTTTAAGAAGAAATTTCTAGATTGTAACGTTGGTAAAGCAATTTGAGTTTTTCTTGAGCAAGCGATCGCACGTTTTCCGGCGAGATAATCAAAACATCGGGTGTATCTCGCAAGACTTCGCGGATAAACCAGTAAGTACTGGAAACACGTCTGACGACTCGACGAACTGGTGAAGAAGCTTCCAACAATTTACTGTCTACATCCTCATTTTTAGTTTTGTAAGCAAAAGCCAAGCGTCCATGTATATGCATTTCTACTTGCAGTTCATCTAAATTGGAACGCCATTTACCAGAAATTGGAATCACACCTGCTTCTGGAATTCTGTCTAGACGTAAATTCCAGTTGTGATGCAATTCCTCCACATCTAAATTCCCTTCTGTTTCTTCACACCAGCAATCAAGATATTGACGTTCTTCATGAGGCACTATTTTGGCGTGGCGAACGGTAAAGTTCCACAAGCGCCCTGTTGCATCTTGGTAGGAAAGCTGAAATGGTTGCTCGCGATGGATATATTGGTTAAGTTCTATTCGCCAAGGTGGGGGAGGATTTCCTAAAAACCGTTCGATTTCTGCTCGCAGAGGCAAAGATAGCTCGCTGCGTTCCAATAATAAATTGGCAATGAGTAAAGCTTCTTCTGGCTTACCTGCATCTGTTAAAGCATCAATAGCTTGCTTCAACGCTGTTATCCGCTCTTGTAACCAGTTGTTATTGGGAGTAATCAGCAATCGCTGTTGAGCAATGGCTTCCACAAGCTTGGAAATGTTTGGGCGATCGCCCCACATCATCCCAAATTCACGGGCAAGGTTTTCTAGTTCAGCTTTGTCACGTTCTGATACTGATAGGGTTATTGACTGACCTTTGCGAGTCATATTTATACGGACACTTTATCATTACATCTTCTTGTCAATCTCTATTTTGCGTGTCAAGATAGATTTCAACAACCAGTTACGGACACTATTTAAATTTATGTCCGAATATAACATTATTCTTAAACCTGTTTATTCATGCCCTGCATCCATATCAGATGTTCCCAAGGGGGTGAAACTGCCGAAAGACTGGGTGCTTTCCTGGCATCAAGCAGAAACTTTAAAGGCGATACGCGATCCAGATATAGATGTTATTTCCAACACTGCTATGACTGGCGATGGTAAAACTCTTGCTGGTTATCTGGACATTTTACAAGTATATTCTCCTATTTTAGGATTATATCCGACTAACGAACTTGCAAGAGACCAAGAAATGCAAGTTCGGGGATATATTGAGTTATTTCAGCCTGAACACGAACCACGTGTTCATCGACTGAGTGGGCAAGAGTTGGAAATTTATGCGGAACAAGAAAACTTGAAAAAAGGCGCAGCCTTAGAAACACGAGTCGGGCAAACCGAAATTTTACTAGCAAATCCAGATATTTTTCATTACCTACATCGAGGCGCATATCTACTTTTCAACGATAGTCCAGATAAACTGTGGGGAAGGATTGATAAGCGTTTCAATGTGATTGTGTTCGACGAGTTTCATGTTTTCCAAGCACCGCAGATTGCTAGCGTCATCAATACTATGTTGTTAATTCGCCGCACCAATCGGCGCAAAAAGTTTTTGTTTCTCTCTGCAACACCAAATCGGCAGTTAGTCGAGAGGCTTATATTAGCAGGGTTTCGCTGTCATGAAATTGATCCACTCAAAGAGAACAAATATAAATTTCCTGATACTGCTACTGAATGTCAGCAGCTAAAAACTCAAGGGTGGCGGCAAGTCTCGCGACAAATATCCTTACATTTTGTCCGGCTAGAACCTACCTCGAAAGCGTCTGAAACTTGGCTGAAAGATAATAGTGAGTTGATTTTGACTCACTTGCAACACAGTGGTAAAGGTGCAATTATTCTGAACTCAATTGCCGCAGTCAAGCGGTTAAGGGACTTTTTTGATAATTTTCTTCAGCCGTATGGGTTTAAAGTTAGCGAAAATACAGGTTTGTCAGGGAAGAAAACAAAGGAGGAATCACTTGAGGCTGACTTAGTTTTGGGAACTAGCACTATTGATGTTGGTGTAGATTTTAAAATCAACTTCCTATTTTTTGAGTCAGCAGATGCTGGTAACTTTATTCAGCGTTTGGGTAGATTGGGACGACATGACGGGTATGAACGTGACGGACAGCATATAACTTTTAGCGATTGTACTGCCTATGCACTTGTACCCAACTTCTTACTTGACAAACTTTTTAAGAGTGATTCCCCAGCTTTGAAGTCAGGCGAGGTTTACGAACGTCCTTTTTTTCACGAACAAATTTGGGAGAATTACCGCAAAATCAATAATTTTGAAGGCTACTACTTCAAGTGGGGTGTTGTACAGTCGATGCGACTCGTTCGACAGTTGGGACATCCTAATGTTAAGCAACAGTACGAAAGTAGCCAGGAAGCATTTAAGAATGATTGTGAACTCGTTTTCAGTACCGACAAGAAAAAAGTAAACCTCAAATCTGTGTTTGTTCGCAGTAAAGAATGGGAAAAGGAGTGGCAGGAACTATCAGGAACAGACAAGGGAAACCCAATTTTAGAAGAAGCGGCGAGTTTTCGGGGTACGAGTCCTTTGCTGTGTGGAATATATGACAAGACTGAACCAAATGAGGTTGATAGGTTTAAAACTTACGACTTACCGGGGATTCTCAGCAATCTGGAAATTGAACCGATGAGGGGGACAGAATTTGAAAGGCTGCGTTGTGCGATCGCACAAAGTACCAACACCCCCATCCCCAAAGGCAGGTTTGAATACTGTCTGGGATTTATGAAGTTGCTTGGATATCGAGAGGAAAGACTGGATTGGAAATTTACTTATCCTGGGGACTTGGAAGCGATCGCTAATGCTTGGAAAGTTCAAGTTTTGTTAGGTATCCAAGTTTGGCAGCCAGGAAACTACTGGATTAGTGAGATTAACAAGCAACTGAAGAAACAAGCTTTGGTTTCTTATGTGCTACCTTTACGTGTCGATGAAGTACGGCGGCGACTACAACTGCCCATGCACTTCGAGATTTACCCAATTAGTGATCAATTCAGTGTTCATGATGCTACACCACCGTATTGTATAGCCTTTGGGCAGTCGGCGCTGTTGTTGGATACATTAGCAAACTGGCTTAAGAGTGAGGGGATATATGTTGTTTAGGTTTCAATCCCTAATAGGGAGTTTACTAGAATCGTGCAAACCATTACTAAAATTGTGTGACGGCTTGCAGATTTGGGCGGGAAGGCGTAAGCCTGCAAGTTCAGCATCGGAAGTTTCAATCCCTAATAGGGAGTATGAACTACTGAGACTAGTCGCAGCAGTCCCGATGTCCACCCATTTCTATCATAGAAGTAAATATAGATTTAACAGTTTAAATGGTCTTCCTAGGCTGAACTTTATAAATAAGGTGTTATTATCTAGGCATTGGTGTCAGTCTTCAAGTACAGAGACGGAAATTCGTTGTGACCGATGTCTGAGTATGCATAACGCTCTTATGGGTACAGTCCATTTCTGTCATAGAAGTAAATACAGATTTAACACTTTAAATGGTCTTCCTATGCTGAACTATATAAATAAGGTGTTATCATCTAAGCATTGGTGTCAGTCTTCAAGTACAGAGACGGAAATTCGTTGTGACCGATGTCTGAGTATGCATAATGCTCTTACGGCTACAGTATGGTTTTTCCCTACCTTAGCCACATGAGTAACACTGCTAATATCAATATCCTCCCAACGCTACGCGCCTCTTTGATGATACGAGTCACCATTGGCAAAAAGTAAATGCTAAATGGAGGTTCAATTGCATGGTTTTTTATCAGCAGTTGGAACTTTTCGATGTGCGTGCTTACGCCTCTAAACAGCCTACTGCTATTGAGCAGTTTGCAAGCGTTGGCGTAGAAGAAACGCAGTTTGACGAAGTTCCCCAATCTATCAAATACAAACAGCTAGAACTCGACTTGTTTCCACAAGCCTCTAACTCAAGAAAAATTGAGTTCGTGAAATTAGCAGCCTAAAAATAATGGGGGCTGAGAAGCAATAATTCTAAAAGCCCCCTTCTTCAAAAATTTCCACTATTAAATATGAATTGCCATCAAAATGGCAAGATTAGTTACAATCTACGCAACTAAGTAAAGACTGATATCTTACATTAGTCCTGCAATTTATTGTGGGACAAACATGGGAGCTTTTTGTCTAAAATTGAAGTAAGAACATGGCAAACAAACGCAAAAAATCTGAAGAACAAGCGCAACAACTCTCTCTCGATGAAGCCAACCATGAAATTGACTCCGAAGAGTTGGAGAACTCAAACGATGATTGGACATCTGGAGATGATTCTGACTATGAAATAACATCTAATCGCACAGTCGAAACCAAACGATCTGAACTCCTCACGCTCAAGTTATTGCAGAGGGCGATTGCAACAGAAAACCCTGATGATATCATCATGCAGGACTTTAGTCATTATGTCTTACCAAACTTGCTACGGCTAGCTATTGGAGTTACGGCGAAGGGTGGTAAATTTTTTGATTATCTCGACCAAAAGAAAGGGAAAGAAAATGTTAGGCGAGATAATGCAGGTGACCAATCTTTGAATACACATCTACTTAATGGATTACTTCCTGCTAATCTGATTGAACGTCGTCTTAAAAAACTAAACACAACTGCAAGAAGAGTCATTCATGAAAAAGAAAGACGGTTACTGATTGCTGGATTTATCCTACATGATTTTGAAAAGTTCGATTATCGGCTGTTTTTAAAAATGCCGGAAGTGTACAAAGCGATCGCTTTAGACAGAGAACAAAAAATTCGTGACTTACCACTAGCAGCGCACCGTGAAATTATAGATGTGATTGTTCGGGAACTGAATCTTGATAAATTTATCAATCCCGACGAACCAGAAGCATGGCAAGAATATCGAGATGATTTACTATTCATTGCGTATAATGCCCAGCGCAAAAGTGATACAAATTTAAATCTTTCTGAGCATGGGTTACAACCAATACTTAATGATTATGTGCTTGTCTGTCTTGCTGGCTTAACTTGTATAGCTGATTTACTCGCCTCGGTTATTAAACATCCTCAAGATGCTGAACACCGTACTTTAAATAGTATTCTCCACAATCTCAGTGATGGACAACTGAAATTGACTTATCACCGAGTTGCTGAAAACAGAGGAGTGTTAACTAATGTGGTGAATAATGCTGTGATGGAGGCTCACACAAGTTTAAACACAAAAGATTGTGAATATTACAAGCCATTGTTATATTTACCAACAGGTATTGTTTACTTGACACTCTGCAATTCACCAGCGATATCGACTGAAGATTTACCAGATAGGGTAATTAACAAGATTAAAGAATTTTGTGGTGGACAACTTATCAAGCGTCAAACTGGTTTTGCTAGAGATGGTAAAGGCATGAAATATGCCGAGTATTATGACAAATTCTTTGATGACATAGGATTGATGCGCGTTGCACTAAAAGCAACTTTACGCATTCTCAAATCTGGGAAAAGTTCAGTTGCGAAAAGTCGTAGTGATAATTTAGTCAAGTTTCAGCAGCAAGGTGTTCTCTCGGCTAATTACAATTTCACTTTTTCAGATGATATGCGCATCGACCAGATTGCTGAATTCGGTGATGTCATCACTCGTAAAATTTGGGGAGAGAAGGTTAAGAAAATTGAAGAAGCCCGAAAAGAGAGCAAGAAAAATAAGAAGGAGTTACCACCTTTACCTGATTTAGATTTAGTACGAGAGGTGGCTCAATTCTGGAATTTAGAAGAGTTTTTGCCTACCATTCGAGAAATACAAAGGATTAATGATACGCTTAAGGAACTAAAACTTAAAGGTAATACTGGTGGTGTACCTTATGAATGGTATTACTTAGCAGCACAGTATTTAAAACGTCACCCAGAAATTGAAAACGTAGACGAAGTTTGTGAGAGTGTTATTGATTATCTGGCAAAGTTAATCTCGCCAATTGTAACGCAGTACAAGTTACCGGATGGGTGGGACGATTTACGCTTGTGGGTGCAGCGTGTTGTTATTTTCCCTGGAATGGAGAAGCCGCAAGATATTGATTCTACAAAAGTTTTTCTGGATGAGTTGGAACGCTATCAACTGGCGAAAAAATCTGGACGTGGACGACAGTTGATTTGTTCTGTTTCTCATTCTGCTTACACCGTCACAGAACAGATGGAATCTGCGGTGCTGTTTACTCCCCAAGTTTACACGAATAAGCAAATGCTGGGTGGTTCCAACGCAAAACGCAACATTTCCAGCATTGCAGGTATAGAAATGATGCTGCGTCAAATCCTGATGAACCAAACTCAGGCGGTAGGTAAGAGGTTTGAGGATGGTAAGTATCGTTATCTCTATTTTTATCCAACTTATTACTGCACGCCGGAGACGAATAAGTTTCTTCAATGGGCTTACACTAATATTGCTCAAACTCGGTTTAATGCTAGCATCCGCAATCACTTTATCAATGATGAATTGCAAGCGGATTTTGGACGAAAACGTTATCAAAGTGTTGACACATTCCTGATTGATGAGGACTTACAACGCAAAAAAGATTTACCAGAAAATCATCCAGAACGTAAGCAAGAGCGAACATTTAAGCTTTCTTATCCCGAAAACCAACCTTTAACATTTTACTTCATGGCGCTACCACCAGGACTCGATCCGACTGATACTGAATCCTGGGTTATGCCAAGTTGGTTGGCGTTTGCTTTCCCGATGATTTTGGATGTCAAGACTGTGGTTTCTGAGTCACCAATTCCACCATTTAATGATGGGGCTGAATTTGAAGAAACTGTGTTTTTGGATAGTGCGCCGCAAGCTTTTCGGGTGTTGGTGGGACGCGATAGATTTCGTCTCGACTATATTCTTGAAGGCTGGGAGGAAAATAACAAAAAATATCCTGCACCTCTGAACGTATTAACCGCTGCGTATGCAATTCATCTTGATGTTAATGCCAAACAAAGTAAAGGGAAATATGAATCTAACTGGGGTAAGTTTTCTGAATTAGCACGAGATTTAGAAACAAGTCCGCTCAATGTCTTTAGCTACCTCAAGAGTTGGACGCGACGCCAAGGTGTGGAAACACCTAGCATAAATAAAATTAAGCTCTATGCTTATTACTTTTATCCTTGTTTTGACCCCTATGCAGAATATGATTTTCAATCGGAGACATGGAAAGTGACACAAAAATCACAATTGAATCATCCCAAAGAATTAACAGAAAGATTCCGAAAATTCTACAGACACGCTAAGAAAACTGGTAAGCAACCAATACCAGCAAATGCGATTCTTAAACCCATTGATGTCGCTGCTGATATCATTCTCAAAGCTGATACCAGTTTTTCTGACGATGCTTTAATTGATTTGGTAACAGCAGAAGTCTTCCAGTTAATGAAACGAGTTCATGCTTCTAGGGCGGAAGGACGTTGGGTAATTAGTAATAAAGAGGAGGAATTACAAACTATTCGAGATTTTGCTGAGTATTTTGTGGTTAAGGTTTTTAATGAATCTTTTGCAGGCGATCGCGCTCGTTTACAAGGACGCCAAATGAACTACATCCGTAATACTTGCGAATACCTTTACCGCTTAGCTAATTATGAAAAACGCCCTGTTCAAGGAGAAGATAACACTAATGACTTAGATGAGGATACAGATGAATAAGTTTTTGTGGTACTAGCATCTTGCCTGTCCAGCCTCTAGCCAGGTTTTTCTATCCACTTCACAATACTAACCTCAACCAAACAATATTTATTGGAGAGCTAACATGAATTTTCTGAAAACTGTTGATGTAAAACATTTTCATACTGACATTCCCTACAAACCAATGGGAAAATACGTTCACTTCTTGACAGTGCGAATCACTGAATCATATCCGCTCTTTCAAACTGATGGAGAATTGAATAAATCACGAGTACGAGCAGGAATTGATGATAAATCAACTATCAGTCGCTTGGCAATGTTTAAGCGTAAACAATCAACACCAGAACGATTAGTGGGTCGAGAATTACTCCGTAATTATGGTCTAATGACAGCAGAAGATTGCGAGTATAATGTCAAATTTGCAATGGATAATCCTGATTGTATTATCTATGGATTTGCTATTGGTGATTCTGGTTCGGAAAAGTCAAAAGTTGTGGTAGATACAGCATTTTCCATAACTGAATATGCTGATTCTCATGAAACATTCACTTTAAATGCTCCTTATGAGAATGGAACAATGGCAGCGAAGGGAGAGAAGAAAGCCAATGGCGAATTAGATGGTAAAGTAGGTTCAGTTACAGCTCGTATTAATCAGCAAGACCACATTAAACCTCAAATATTCTTTCCTAGCATTGTCACATTAAAAGACCCCACAGAAGCAAGCTTTTTGTATGTCTTTAATAACATCTTGCGTACTCGTCATTATGGTGCGCAGACGACACGTACAGGAAGAGTGCGGAATGAATTGATAGGTGTAGTATTTGCTGACGGGGAGATTATCAGCAATTTACGCTGGACGCAGGCAATGTATGACTATATGAAGAAAAATACATCTCTAAATTCTCCAGATCCATTAAATGAAGATGATGTGATTGAAGCTGCAACCAATACAATTGTTAACTTAATGCAAGGAGAATTTCTTGTACATGAAGACTTTATAGGTGAACAATTTAAACCTTTGCTTGATGAAGTAAAAGCTATCACTGCCAAAGAAGAACAATTGAAAAAAATGCTTAAAAAAGCAGATGATGAAGCCAAGGCTTATGCTCAAAAACACATAAAAGGAAAAGACAAAGTATCAGCTAAATAATAACCATGACTTTTATTTACTGCTGTCAGCTAGAACTCCACGACAGCTTATACTACGCAACTCGTGAGATAGGAAGACTCTACGAGACAGAGCTAGTCATTCACAATTACGCACTTTGCTATGCATTGGGATTAGTAGACAGTGAAATCTACTCTACAACTGTTGCAGAAGAACATTCCTATCGTTACTTTTGTCCTGAACAAGTTCCCAAATATGAGGAGCATCTAACACCGCTCAATTACCAGAGCATTTACATCACTCCAGCGCATTCAATTAACCATAATACCATTCTCAATACCTGGAAGTATGCTAATAACAACTACCATGTTGAAATGGAGAAAACTCAAAAAAACATTCCTAGTTTTGGTAGAGCAAAAGAAATTGCCCCAGAAAGTCAGTTTGAGTTTTTTGTGATTTCTCAAAAGCAACTCAGACTACCAAAATGGATTCGCTTGGGTAAGTGGATGAGTAAAGCAGAAGTACAGACTCAAGAAGTAACCAAATTAGAATTAAAAACTGGTAACTTCTCTTTCCCTTACCCATTGAATCCCCTTGATGTGATGTTTACCCATCAAGTCGTTAGCTACGACGTAGTTAATATGCCTCCTGTCAGTCTGATTCAAAATGTCAGCATTCGCCAAGGGCAATATTACGAGTTTGAAAATCCAAACAAATCTGAAAAACTACGACTTCCAGCCAAAATGCAGTATCGGTTTAAGGGTTAAATCGTGCAGGGTGGGTAATACTCACCCTAAAATCCAATAACACTAAAATCCAAAATTAAATATGCCCCACAGCCTCGTCCTTAACCTCATCCCCCAATCTCCCATCTACCCCGAATTCCTCACAGGTAGACACTACCACGCCCTATTTCTTACCCTCATCAGTTCAGTTGATAAAGATTTAGCAGACTACCTACACGCATCCAACGCAGAGAAACCCTTCACCCTTTCCCCCTTACAAGTCACACGAAATCATAAAAGCCACCAACAGAAAAACCACAGCTTGCAATTTTCCCATCAACGCCCAATTCCCCCAGATACACCCTGTTGGTGGCGCATCTCGCTATTAGACGACACACTCTTTAGCAAGCTGACTCCACTGTGGCTTAATCTTAACCCCAATCATCCTTGGCATTTGGGTTCAGCAGACTTGTATATTACTAGCATCTTTGGTACACCCCAATCAACACAACCTTGGGCAAATGCTTGTAGTTATACGCAATTGTATGAACAAGCAAGCCAAGGCGATCGCACTCTCAACCTCACCCTCGCCACACCCGTCGCCTTCCGTCAAGGAGGATACGATACCGTTCTGCCAAATCGAGAATGTGTTTTCAACAGTCTTCTCAGTCGCTGGAACAAATATAGTGGGATTGAATTTACCAACATCCCCATCGAGTCAATTTATCCAAGTTTTGTCAACATCCATACAGAAGTTATTCGTAACTATGACAACAAATTTGTTGGTTGTGTTGGCGAAATAAGTTATCGGATTTTAGGAGATATTGAACCAATTGCAATTAAACAAATAAATGCCCTTGCTGACTTTGCTTTATATGCAGGAGTTGGACGTAAAACAACAATGGGTATGGGTATGACACGTCGCCTCTCATCAAGTGTTGAAAATTATGAATGATACAGAATATATTCCTATTGCTTCCTTAAATCAATATGCCTATTGTCCACATCGCTGCTGGCGAATGTTTTGTACCGGAGAATTCATTGATAACCAATACACAATTGAAGGGACAAGTTTACATGAACGCGTCCACACATTAGGGGAAGGACATCGTGAATCAACCTGGCAAGTTCGAGCAATTTGGCTTAAATCAGATAAATACAAACTTATTGGTAAATCTGATTTGATTGAATCAGGAAATGGTGAATTGTATCCAGTTGAATACAAGCGAGGACGTAAGGGTGAATGGGATAACGATGAGTTACAAGTTTGTGCCCAGGCGTTGTGTTTGGAAGAAATTACAGGACAAACAGTTACCACTGGCTATGTTTACTACGCACACTCACATCAACGTCAATTAGTAGAAATTACAGAAGAATTGCGTCAAAGTACAGTCGCCACAATTGAAGCTGTTCAAATGCTTCTACTAACAGGTATTATGCCAAAAGCTATCAAAACAAAGCGCTGTACAGGATGCAGTTTGTACACAAGGTGCGTACCAGAAATTGTGGAGAAAGTCGGACGGTATCAAGAATCTTCTTAATCCAGAGATTTGACATTTAGCATCACTTTCAATGAGCCTCGTAATTGATCGCCTCGGAATTAATTCCGAGGCTCAAAGACCAAGTCTACTAAAGTAGACTAAAAAGCTTATGTAGTCATCTTTAGATGACTTTGACTATGAGCCTGGGATTTAAATCCTAGGCGGACGAGACTTTTGACTGATTCCTTTCTCCTCAATTTCTAACACTAACTATGAGCACACTTTACGTTACACAAGACGACGCATTTATCGGCAAAATCGATGAGCGACTGCACGTAAAATACGAAAAAAAGACAATATTAGATGTCCCGCTTCTCAAAATTGACGGTGTCGTAGTATTAGGACGCGCGACAATTTCACCATCTGCTATCAATGAATTATTGCAGCGTCAAATTCCCCTAACATTTCTGACAGGAACTGGTGGTTATTTAGGACGTTTAGAACCAGAAGTCACCAAAAACATTTTTGTACGCAAGGCGCAATGGCAAGCCGCAGGCAATACAGCCCAAGCAATTCATCTCGTCCAAGGGTTTGTACGTGGTAAACTCAAGAATTACCGTAACACTCTTGTTCGTCGTCAACGTGAATCCAACGATCTAGATTTATCTGGTGCTATTGAACATTTAGATAATGTCATCGCACCCATCGACACAACTCAAAACATTGATTCTTTACGCGGGTTGGAAGGTGCGGGTAGCGCAGCTTACTTTGGCTGCTTTAATGAAATGATTCGCAATACACAATTCACCTTTACCAAGCGCGTTCGTCGTCCACCGACCGATCCAGTGAATTCTTTACTCAGCTTTGGTTATTCCTTATTGCGTCATGATGTCCAAAGTGCAGTTAATATTGTTGGGTTTGATCCATATTTGGGATATTTACATTGCGATCGCTATGGTAGACCATCACTAGCATTAGACTTAATGGAAGAATTCCGTCCCCTCGTGGTAGATGCAGTCGTCTTGTCTACGTTAAACAAGCAATTGTTGAAAGTTGAAGATTTTGTCACAGAACCTTTGAGTCATGCTGTTTCCCTCACCAACGAACCAAGAAAAACATTTCTGCGCCTATACGAACAAAAGAAATTATCCGAATTTAAGCATCCCGTTTTGGGACGCAAATGCACTTACCAGGAAGCTTTTGCACTGCAAGCCCGGTTACTGGCTAAATACTTAATGGGCGAAATCGAGAAATATCCACCGTTGGTTTTGAAGTAAGCGTTGAAGTCATCAGTTATCAGTCATCAGTCATCAGTTATCAGTTATCAGTTACCAGCTCATCTTGGCTTGATAACTGTTCACTGTTCACTGTTCACTGTTCAGTGATTCGGTTAATTTGCCAATGAATGTTGTTGTGTCCTACGATATCTCTGAAGACAAGCGCCGTACAAAAATCCACAAAGTCCTCAAGTCTTATGGGCAGTGGGTGCAGTATAGTGTATTTGAGTGTCAGCTGAGCGATACTCAATATGCCAAGTTGCGATCGCGCTTACACAAACTTATCAAGCCTGATACCGATAGTATCAAGTTTTATTTTCTGTGCGCTTGCTGTTTTGGTAAAGTCGAACGTATCGGCGGCGAACCACCCCGTGATGAGACGATTTTTTTTGCCGAATGCGCGGATGGGTAGGTGTACAAAAAGAGGTTTCAAAAAAAATGGCTGGATTGCTTACAGGACGAGGATTTCAAGGAAAAATTATTTATAACCATCCGCGCTCCTTGCCTAGACGGGATTTCAGCCATTTGCTGTAAATTGATTTAGTTTTTTTCATGCTATCATTAGATTATTCGCGCTTTGGAACCTTGAAAACTTTATATGGTGCAGTTTTCTGACTGCCTTCGTTGAAATTTCTCTTACTCCCTATTAGGGATTGAAACTTCTTCGGTGAAATTCTCGTTATCAAAAATATCAAGTTGAAATTTCTCTTACTCCCTATTAGGGATTGAAACGAAAAATGCTTTCATTGACTTATCAGTATCGAAGTTGAAATTTCTCTTACTCCCTATTAGGGATTGAAACGTGCCAGTTGGGATTCTTGCAAGAGCAAAAGTACCAGGTTGAAATTTCTCTTACTCCCTATTAGGGATTGAAACCTCTAAGTGTGCACAACCTGATTGCAAACGACTTGTTGAAATTTCTCTTACTCCCTATTAGGGATTGAAACGACCGCTCCTCTTTAATGAGGAAATCAATATAAATAGTTGAAATTTCTCTTACTCCCTATTAGGGATTGAAACAGTTTTAAAAAGCAGCTTATACAGTGCGTCTACTGTTGAAATTTCTCTTACTCCCTATTAGGGATTGAAACTTGTTTCCAGCAATGGTTTGAGTATTGGAAAGGGTTGAAATTTCTCTTACTCCCTATTAGGGATTGAAACAAGATGATCGGGGCTAGATCGTAAAATAATCGGGAGTTGAAATTTCTCTTACTCCCTATTAGGGATTGAAACATTAAGAATAGCAATGCAGTAGGAATAGGCTTAGGGTTGAAATTTCTCTTACTCCCTATTAGGGATTGAAACTTATGATTGTGAACCAAAAACGAGGTTGGTGTATCTGGTTGAAATTTCTCTTACTCCCTATTAGGGATTGAAACGTAGATGAAGTCATCCAAGACCTTCCTCGCAAATGGGAAATGTTGAAATTTCTCTTACTCCCTATTAGGGATTGAAACGAAGCAGCAGCTGCTGTTGATAGACGTTTCTGACCGTTGAAATTTCTCTTACTCCCTATTAGGGATTGAAACGCACTGGCTTTGTTGTGTCGATCACTTAACTTTCGTTGAAATTTCTCTTACTCCCTATTAGGGATTGAAACATGAAATAGTAGCAATATTCCCAATAGAACTGGACGTTGAAATTTCTCTTACTCCCTATTAGGGATTGAAACCTTTGAGAAGAGACTTTAATCGGCGCTCGCACTTGTTGAAATTTCTCTTACTCCCTATTAGGGATTGAAACAGAATTCCTTGCTCACATTGAATCTAGGGTCAGCGTTGAAATTTCTCTTACTCCCTATTAGGGATTGAAACCTGAATCTCAGTCTGAGCTAACGGTGAAGTCTCGCAAATAAAGTTGAAATTTCTCTTACTCCCTATTAGGGATTGAAACTGCTCAGGGGTCCATTAGGGGAAATTTAAGTGCAATTGGTTGAAATTTCTCTTACTCCCTATTAGGGATTGAAACCTTTCTTTTGAAAAGTTAGCTTTGCTGAAAATAGACGTTGAAATTTCTCTTACTCCCTATTAGGGATTGAAACCATTATCCCTTCAGACGCCGAAAATGTTAATAGCGTTGAAATTTCTCTTACTCCCTATTAGGGATTGAAACATTAGCCCGAATAGTTCCCTATTCCTGAATCTCTATAGTTGAAATTTCTCTTACTCCCTATTAGGGATTGAAACGACGAGCGATCGCTTACCAGTTTAAATAAACATCTTGGTTGAAATTTCTCTTACTCCCTATTAGGGATTGAAACATCTCGCCGACAGTGCCTTCAAACGAACAAAGATGGTTGAAATTTCTCTTACTCCCTATTAGGGATTGAAACCAGATGTATTGAAAAGTGTTACCTGACCTATTTTAGTTGAAATTTCTCTTACTCCCTATTAGGGATTGAAACATATGGTCTACTCGTTTCTGTAGCTGGCTGATTTCGTTGAAATTTCTCTTACTCCCTATTAGGGATTGAAACGTGGTATTAGAGACTGTACAGAATGTGACATTTGGTTGAAATTTCTCTTACTCCCTATTAGGGATTGAAACTGACATCGGAAGAGATTTGGGAATGCGATCGCCTAGCCGAGTTGAAATTTCTCTTACTCCCTATTAGGGATTGAAACGCATCTGAGCGCTGGCAAGAAGGTACAACTTTTTGTTGAAATTTCTCTTACTCCCTATTAGGGATTGAAACATAACTAATATGATTCCAATGTTTGCCAAGATGGTTGAAATTTCTCTTACTCCCTATTAGGGATTGAAACTTTGCCGGAAATCTGAGTATAGCCGCTGACGGAACAAGTTGAAATTTCTCTTACTCCCTATTAGGGATTGAAACTATCCAGAAGTGGATGAACGAACACCCTGTCGGCGAGGAGTTGAAATTTCTCTTACTCCCTATTAGGGATTGAAACAAGTCCACTGCCACCGGTGTCTGTGAGGACTTAAGTTGAAATTTCTCTTACTCCCTATTAGGGATTGAAACGTTCCAGTACCTTTACGGAAAATCTTGAGAGTCTTAACGTTGAAATTTCTCTTACTCCCTATTAGGGATTGAAACTTGAATTGAATAACCTTGTTTTGGATTATTCGAGATGTTGAAATTTCTCTTACTCCCTATTAGGGATTGAAACTGAAATTCGTACCAACAAGAATATTTCTGATGACGTTGAAATTTCTCTTACTCCCTATTAGGGATTGAAACCTGTTCGGCAGGAGAATAGCCAGTGATTTGAGGAAAAGTTGAAATTTCTCTTACTCCCTATTAGGGATTGAAACTTCATTCACTGCGTATAACCGTAGCTTATTTAAGTTGAAATTTCTCTTACTCCCTATTAGGGATTGAAACTTATCAAAAGCAGTTGCCTAAGTGCATCTGCTTTTCGTTGAAATTTCTCTTACTCCCTATTAGGGATTGAAACGGTTTAAGTATCCTCCAAAACACTGCTATAGACGTTGAAATTTCTCTTACTCCCTATTAGGGATTGAAACATCACCGGGAAAATTCGATAGACTCATAACTGTGATAGTTGAAATTTCTCTTACTCCCTATTAGGGATTGAAACGGAGCGCAGCCGAATTTTACTTCAGCTTTCCACAGTTGAAATTTCTCTTACTCCCTATTAGGGATTGAAACTCGTTTTTAACCCGCAATTCCTCTCAGCGCCAAATGTTGAAATTTCTCTTACTCCCTATTAGGGATTGAAACATGAACTGATGGATACGTCGATTCACCCTATCTCCGGTTGAAATTTTTCTTACTCCCTATTAGGGATTGAAACGACGTTCCCGAGCAAAGAGTTCTACCTTTTTGGGGTCGCCTAAAGTTGAAATTTCTCTTACTCCCTATTAGGGATTGAAACATCTGTATTTCAAGTTTTGATAAAAAGCATTAAACTGTTTTATCTCTTACTCTGTGCCCTCTGCGCCTCTGCGGTTAAAAATACTATATTCAACTTCCGGCCATTTTCATCGTGCTATATTCAGCTTCATCTATTGCAGTTCGCCATACATCGTAAGCTTGTGTGCTCAAATGAAGCCCGTCTGTCGTCAGTTCTAAACGTAAGTTACCCTGAAAATCTGCAAACCAATCATAAAGATTTAAATAATAAACCCCTTCTTGTCTTGCAATCAGGGAGAGTTGCTCATTGAGATGACGAATGCGAGTATTATAAATTGTAGATAAACGAGTTGGCAAAATCGATTGAAGAAAAATTATGGTTTTTGGGTGAGTGTGTCGCAACTTGCGAACAATTTCGCGGTGATTGTGTAAGATGATTTCATCTGTCGTACCCTTTCGCAAATCATTAATTCCAACCATGATATAAATGAAATCTGGTCTGGTTTCCCTAAAAACAGATACCCTTCTTAAAACACCAGCGCAAGTATCTCCAGATATTCCCTGATTCAACCACAATTTATCTACAGGCAATTTTTCTTGAGGAAACCACAAACTTAAAGAATCACCCACCAAAATTCCCAGACGATTATCGCTTTGACTTTGAGTCATTGCTTTGGCTTCCATCGCCAATAAGTTTTTCCAATCTTCGTATGTGAGTTGAGTCTTCCTCGTAGAAATCAACGATAACTCTGTCCTGTCTTTTGGTAAGCTTGGATAAATCTGACCCGCTTTGAGTGCGGCTAATCTTGCGTAGTAAAGTTGTTTTCCAGATGTAATTTTGTAGTCAGCTACTTGAGTTTTTGAACTACCATATGATTCTATATGCTTTGTCAACAAAGAGTGACTCAATTCTGATGGATTTATTCCAGCACTAAAGAATACTTTATTAGTGATATTTTGCTTCAAAATATATTTTAAGTTCAAAACGACTCTGCTATTTTCTGAATAAACATTGGACAGATGCACAAGACTTAATGCTGGTATTGTCATTCCTGTCAACAGACTCACTGTCAACAGACAAAGATTTCTCGTCTTTACGTTTTTCATCCCCGCACCGCTTTTTCTCACAGACAGCATTAACTTGTTGAATTTAAGAAAGTTTTTTAAATAACTGTTTGATTATTTTTCATTGATATACATATTTCTGTAAAGCATTTCGAGATGATGTTTACCATCTCTTCAAAATTTTTCCATATTGCTTCTAGCAGTTTTCATTTTTCTTGAAAACTGCCCACATGATTAAATATAGTTACTCATCCGAAACAGGACTTACGCAACGCAAAGAATGTCCGCAGCGTACCGTTAGGCATAGGGGGTGCGATTCGTTGTTAGCTGAATCGCGGTAACCAGTCCGCACACAAGCTGACCAACCAGCAATGGTTGAACTCCAGACAAGATGCGAGTGAGAGCCTCGCCCTCCAAACTCAGGAGTGACTCCTTATCTGCCCACAGTGACCGAACTCGGAACTTCGGAGGCTGAAGCTGGGAACAGGGCGCAATCAGACGGCTGTTATGGGCTGACACTGGCGCTAACAGGGAGTACCCACGGTGAAAACAGAACCTCAAAAAGCAACCTAGCCTAAGGCAGGGCATAACACAACCTCCCTGACCTCGATAGAGACAAAACCCCGCCGATATATCCTCTAGTAAGCGGCAAGAGTAAGGGGTTCTAGCGGTTGAAGTGGTTCCACCTAACGGTACTAACAATCTCATCTGGGGAACGAATAAAAACGAATTGAAAGTCTTGGGAATGGTCGAACCCCAAGTAGGTCAGACGAGCGACGGAAATCTTTCAATTCGGGTAGGACGCGAAGTAATTTTCGCGAGGTGTTCAGAAAACATTCTTCGGAGTCAGCGCATGATTAGGCACGATAGCAATATTAGTGAATCTTGGAGCAAGTTACCGTGGAAGCAATTCCGACGCAATTTATTCCGCCTACAAAGGAGGGTGTTCAAAGCAGTTCAAGTTGGAAACATGCGAAAAGCAAGGTCTCTACAAAAGCTGATTCTGAAATCTAAAGCTGCAAGATTACTGGCAATTCGACAGGTAACACAGCTAAATGCTGGAAAAAAGACACCGGGTATCGATGGTAAGGCGTCCCTCAATTTTGAAGAACGCTTTACACTTGAGAAAAATCTCAAGTCCAACGTAAACAAGTGGCATCACAACAAACTGCGAGAGATTCCGATACCCAAAAAGGACGGAAAAACTCGAATACTTAAAGTCCCCACTATTGCAGATAGAGCGTGGCAATGCTTAGCTAAATTTGCACTAGAACCAGCACACGAAGCAACTTTCCACGCACGGAGCTATGGATTCAGACCGGGACGCTCAGCACACGATGCTCAGAAAATCCTGCAAATAAATCTAAACTCCTACGCCAATGGAATAAATAAACAAGTCATAGAACTTGACATAGAAAAATGCTTCGACAGGATAAACCACACCGCCATCATGGATAACCTCATCGCCCCAACAGGCATGAAGAGAGGTATCTTCCACTGCCTTAAGGCAGGAGTGAATCCAGAATTTCCGGAACAAGGAACACCCCAAGGTGGAGTGGTAAGTCCGCTTTTAGCCAATATTGCGCTCAATGGAATCGAAAATATTCACTACTCGATTCGGTACGCCGATGATATGGTGATTATTCTCAAACCCAATGACAACGCAACAAAAGTACTTGAGAAAATCAGCCAATTCCTTGCAGACAGAGGAATGAATATTAGTGAAAGGAAGACCAAGATTACCGCATCGACAGATGGGTTTGATTTCCTTGGCTGGCACTTCAGAGTGCAAAGCAACGGGAAGTTTAGATGTGTCCCTTCCGTGGATAACTTCAAAGCATTTCGTCAGAAAGTAAAACACATCGTTAACAACTCGAACTATGGTTCCAGTGTCAAAGCTGAGAAATTAGCCCCACTGGTTAGAGGATGGAGGAACTATCATCGCTTCTGCAAAATGGACGGGTCAAGGAACTCCTTGTACTTCATCAAAAAAAGAGCGATTAGGATATTCAATAAAGAAGCTAGGAACGACCGATACTCCAGTAAGAAAATACTAGATAAAGCATTCCCAGCAGTCCCATACTCCGAAAACAAACACGTCAACGTCAAAGGCGAAAAATCACCTTTTGATGGAGACATAACCTACTGGAGCGAACGCAATAGTAAGTTATACGACGGGGAAACCTCTAAAGCTTTAAAACGGCAAAACCATACATGTGGGCATTGTGGCTTAAAAATGCTAGAGGGAGAGAGAGTACATTTACACCACGTAGACGGAAACCACAATAACTGGAAGGCTAAAAACCTTCTAGCAATCCACTCTACCTGCCATCAATACCATCACATGAGCAAGGAGAAATCCTAGAACATCGGGAGCCGGATGCACCGAAAGGCGCACGTCCGGATCTAACAGAGAGGTGCGGCAGATAATACTGCCCATCGACTCTACCCACGAGCAGAAAAATTTACAAATCTTCAAATCTGTATCGACTACCGATAATATAATCCTCATTGATTTCAAAAGAAATCCATCGACGTTGTAACATTTGTGCAACAAAACCCGTTGTGTTAGAACCCGCGAAGGGAGAAACCATTCTATATATTTTTCTACACTTTCGTTGCCGTATTCTTTCTTACGTGTGAGTGCAAATGGAGGTGAGGTGAGGATTAAGTTAATACTGCTATCCTTAAGATATGTAAGTAATTTTAGGCTTTCACCTATATAAGTAAGTCGCACAATAAAACCAAACTGTGTTAAGAAAAGTAAACAAAGCTCAAACCTTTTCTCTCCCTGCTCCCTGCCTTATTTAAACGATAATTATTTACGCCGACCTACTTATATTGCAATACGGTTCAGTTAAGACTCGATCCTCCCTAACCCTCCTTAAAAAGGAGGGAATTAAGCCCCCCTTTTTAAGGGGAGCCAGTGCGTTGGGGAGCCACTGCCCTTCGGGTATCTCCTGCGGAGACGCTACGCGTTCGCCCTTGGCGTGCGCTTTGCGCTTACGCAGTCCCCTACGGAGGGAGACCCTCCTGCAGCGCTGTCTCACCGTGCGCGGGTTCCCCGCGTTGAGGCATGTGGCGTGAGCCAGTACTGGAGGAGGGTTTCCCGACAGAGGTATCTGGCGTTCGGGTTTCCCGACTTGTAGCACCTGGCGTGGGTTGGGGGGATCAACAGAATTCAACACTGCTAACTGAACCGTATTGACTTATATTGCTCCATTTTCTTGAGAGTAGTAAGGTGTCAAATCTAATGTTTTTTGTGGTGTTTGCTGTTATTGTGTGAAGAGTTAGAACGTTATTCAATTAGGGCGTAAGCAGACTTATAGAAAGATTGGTTGAAAATTTTCTGCACGTTTACAAGGATGTGAACTTCCGCAGATGAAATCTCACCATTTTTTGTATGGCAGAAATTTTCCAGACATGATGACTTTTACGCGATCGCCTTTAGAATCTTCTTCTTTTTCAATATTCAAAGTAAAGTCTATGGCGCTCATAATCCCATCACCAAACTTCTCGTGAATCACCTCTTTGATCGGCATTCCATAAACCTGCATAATTTCGTAGAAACGATAAATAAGCGGGTCTGTGGGAACAATAGGTCCCAAACCTTTGACAGGGTATTCACTTAATTCCCTAACATAAATCGTATCAAGCCCTAATGCTTCAACCAATAACTTCGCTTCTTCCTCAGAAGCACTAGCTTGACGGTAGAAAACAGATGCAATCCACACTTCGTCACGTCCCAAAATCTTTTCTAAATCAGCAAAGGTTAGTCCTTTTTCTTTTTTTGCCGCCAAAAGCGCTTGAGTTATTTCTGGGATAGACACTGGATAACTCCTGAAATGAATTGTTACTTTTTTGTGACAAACGTTTGTAGCATTTTCACTGCATTATAGTCTCATATTGGCTAAAAGACATCAAAAAAACATTGCTAAATAGAGACATAAAAAATTATGAGTTAGGAAGTTTTCATGAAAAATGCCTAACTCATAACTTACAAATATAACAATTCCAAATGAATTGTGAACTGATTCGGTGAACTACCTTAACCTAGCGATGATGTCATACTAATGCTGGTACAGGAATCGTGATGTGAGAATATAGGGGGAAGCGATCGCACAACGCTTTTACTCGTCGCCGACAATCTTCAGCAATGTCTGCTGAATCTGGATTTAATAAGCGATCAGCAATAATATTGCCAATCTCCGTAAACTCTTCGACTCCCAAGCCACGCGTTGTCATAGCTGGAGAACCCAACCTCAAACCACTAGTCACAAATGGTGACTCTGGGTCAAACGGTACTGTATTCTTGTTGGCAGTAATATTCACACCACTAACCAACTGATCCGCTTGCTTACCCGTCATACCAATCGACCGTAAGTCTACTAGCATTAGATGATTATCAGTTCCATTTGACACCAACTTTAAACCTCGGTCTTGAAGTTGGGTAGCCAAGGCACGAGCATTGTCAATCACCTGAGCAGAATATGCTTTAAACTCTGGCTTGAGGGCTTCAGCGAAAGCAACTGCTTTTGCAGCAATCACATGTTCGAGTGGTCCACCCTGATTACCAGGGAAAACCGATTTATCAAGCTTTTTACCCAGTTCTGGATCGCGGGTTAAGATTAAGCCAGCCCTGGGACCACGTAGAGTTTTGTGTGTTGTTGTAGTTACAACATCACAATAGGGAATGGGGTCGGGGTGAAGACCACTAGCAACCAATCCGGCGATGTGGGCTATATCTGCCAGTAAGTACGCACCGACTTCATCAGCAATACTACGGAATTTTTCAAAATCAATTATGCGAGGATATGCAGAATAACCACAAATCAAAAGCTTTGGACGCTCCCTAAGCGCCAGCTCTCGAATTTGGTCATAGTCTAGTTCTTCTGTTTGCTGATTAACACCGTAGTGGCAAGCCTGGAACCACTTACCAGATACGTTGACAGGTGAACCGTGCGTCAGGTGTCCCCCGTGAGACAAATCCATCCCCATGAATTTATCACCTGGTTCCAGCAGCGTCAAAAACACTGCAAAATTTGCCTGTGCGCCAGAATGCGGTTGTACATTGGCATGAGCAGCACCAAACAACTGTTTAGCACGGTCAATAGCCAGTTGTTCAATTTTGTCTACGAACTCACAACCACCATAGTAACGTTTACCAGGCAATCCCTCAGCATACTTGTTTGTCAGTACGGAACCTTGAGCCGCTAGGACAGCAGCCGAGGTAAAGTTCTCACTAGCAATCAACTCCAAGTGATCGCGTTGACGCTGTAGTTCTTGGTTGATTAACTCCGCTACCGCAGGATCGGAGGAGGCAAGAAAATCTGAGTTAGTCAAAGTCACTAATCGTTATCCTTATGGAAATTTGCACAATAGTCGGTAACTGTCTAGAGGTATGAGTTTATGGTCTAAGAGTTCTTGACTAATGACTCATCATTCATGACATTTATTTAGCCCGACTTACTCAATTATCGCCTGTCCATTCAAACAGTGAACAGTTAACAGTGAACAGTGAACAGTGAACAGTTAAGAAGTTACTTGACATCTCCCCCTTTTAGAAAAAGGGGGATTCTAGACTGTTGCTGCTCCGAGGGCTAAAAGCCCATCTGCGCAGCGTCTACGATATGTTTGACATCACCACGCAATGAGGCTCTGTAAATTCTTTTGTGCAACTTGTAGACACGTTTTTCCAGCTTGCGCCAGTTGATGTGCCTCCATTCCACCATCGATTTATCATCCTGAATTTGGCGAATTGGCTTATCCTTCAAGGGAGGAGTAGTCATTTCATTTCTTTCATTTGTGACTTGTCGTGTTTTAGACTTATTCATTGCTTTGCTATGACTTTACATTCCAAATCACCGTGAGTTCGTCAGCATATCCTTGGCATTACCCGAGGCATTCGCTTCTAACTCAATCTCCCCCATCTGTTGCATACGGTTAGCACCTACTTGGTATCGACCTCCCAAGAGCAAACAGTGGGTTACTTCGTTCCGAATGACCATTGGTTAAACTTTTAGAGTTGATGCTATCCGCCGGGTTTATCGGGAGTGCAAGTTAGTCAAGCACGAATCTGCTAACCCCATATCCTTTACCTTTTGGTTCCTCCGTATAAGCCTTATTCCGGAGGTTCAACATCACGACGGTTCAGGCACATCTTCGCTTTCGCTACTCCTGAGTTCTTGCTCGGAGAAAACCAGTTTTAGGCTACCAGTTTTTACTCCTTTTCACCCCGCTTTAGGGATTGATGGCTAGTCGCTACCCTAGGGGTGATGCTTTTACCACTGCACCTGTGGAGAGGGACTTCTTTGGTCACCCTCATGGTCATTCAGTTGTCAAGGTTCGTGTTCCGGTCATCCGGTTCTTGGAACCTGCCTCTCATCCCTGAGCATTTCTGCTCATTTCGAGAGAACGAATCACACTCGTGCAATGTTCGCTGCACCGTTGCAATCTGCATTAATTAACAAACCCGTGGCTGTTTTATACAACCAATGCTCCCACTAATGAGTCAGCGGCAGATATTGCAAGGTGGGTAAAAGCAAGAGCGTCTCACCACTTGAGAAAAGAATTTCCTGAATTAAAAAAGCTACCCGCTTTGTGGACTCCTACCTATTTTGTGGCGACAACAGGTCAAGTCAGTACTGAGGTAGTCAAAAAGTATATTGAAAATCAACGCGGAAAGTAGAGAAACGCCGGGTTAAAACCCGTCGAGTCGGATTTCATCCCCGCAGCTATTGCCTAGGGGTTCTCATCCTCCCGCTTGCAGCCTGATAGGGGAATTTCACACGCCACATCTGGGGCGTCGGCACAGCCGCCCTACACAAGACTTGGGCGTGATCTCAGTCGAACGCTCAGTCGAGCCGCTGAGCGCTCACACCCCTACACCCTTAGCCTTGATCAAAAAATTCAAAAATTAATTTATGTATTACTTTTGACTACAAAGCAAAACAAGCAACGTACAATAAACTAAACTCAATATATAAATTTTGATGAGATTGTCATGATCCACATTCTTCCAAAGTGAGCATGGGAGGTTGGGCAAAGACAGACAAAAATGTAACAGATGTAACAACGTCCAGCAAAACGGACGAATCATCCGCTACAGCATTTATTGCCATCCTTACCAGTTTTCTCCCCCTGGGTATATGTGGATCATCCTCAGGACTGATAGGAGAAATAGGATGCTAGTAATTCTCATGGATAACCAAATTTTTGCTCCTCAACAGGTATGCCAATCTTGTTTACTTGCTGACGGAAGTGGTCAACCCCGGTGGCGTCAAGGTAAACTCTATTGTGGTCAAGCTATTCGCAAACTGACTGAACAGCAGCCAGACCAGTTTGAGTGTCTTATGGGTTTTCGAGTTGCTAATATTGAATGACCAACAACTATGCTTAATGGTAGAGACTTTATCCTCTACCTAATTAACTGCGTTATCCTTGGCATAGTAACATCAACATTTAACAACGGGAGAAATCAAGATGGCTTGGCGCGGAGGTACCACAACTCAAGACCGCCTTTTGTCTTGCTTGCCTTATCTTTTACCTTTTATTGAAGTTAGTAGTTTTGCTAAGCTGCCTTTGTTGCGATCGCTCTACATACCTTTTATTCCTCTGATTCAACTGTATTATGGGATACCATTTGCCAGTCTAATAATTTTCTTTGCTTTGTTTCTTCTTGTAGTAAGAAACGAAAAAGTTCAACACTTTATCCGCTTCCATACCTTGCAAGCTCTTTTGCTGTCTATATTTGCTTATTTGTGCGGGGCAGTTTTAGACCTTATAGGTATTGTGCAACAGGGTGCGTCAATACCAGAACCTTTGTTTCAAAGTGTGATGTTTACCTTGATTTTCGTAGCAGTTGTCGGTGCATCAATATATAGTATTGTTCAAGCTGTAAGAGGACTCTACGCTGAGATTCCCTTTATCTCCGAAGCTGCTTACAGTGGAACTCGTGACTAGAATAGTCAAAAATTAAGACTCTGGCTTAGAGAAACGATACCCAACTCCCCGTACACTCTCAATCCAAGCCGTTCCACTAATCGGGTCAATCTTTTTGCGAATCCTTTGGATACATACATCAACGACGTTGGTATTGGGGTTGAAATCATAACCCCAGACATGTTCCAGGATTTGCATACGGGTAAAGACTCGTCCAGGAGAGCGCATCAGGTATTCCAGAAGATTAAATTCGCGGGTGGTGAGTTCCACTACCTGTTGATTGCAGGTGACTTCCCGCGTGATACGATCCAATTTGAGCGAGCCGACAGACAACAGGTTTTGGCGATATTCCTGTGGAGTCCCTCCGTTAACGCTTATACTCCGACGCACTACAGCATGAATGCGGGCAACCAACTCCTCAACAAAAAATGGTTTGGCTATATAGTCGTCCGCCCCAAGATTTAAACCTTCAAGTCGATCATCTAGTTCATTGCGAGCAGTTAACAAAATCACTGGCACATTACGCCCTTCTCGTCGCAGGTGTTTAAGGATAAACAGCCCATCCTTCCCTGGAACCATGATGTCCAGCACGATTACATCATACTCATTTTCCATTGCCCTGATGTATCCATCATCACCGTTGTCGCAATAATCAACGACAATTCCCTGTTCCTTCAGTCCAGCTCGGACGAAGCTTGCTATTCTTGATTCATCTTCGACGAACAGGATATGCATGGTTTTTTGATGGTCATTCAAAACTTTGATGTTTTGAACTATCTATTGAGCAAATTAAAGATTAAAAATTTCCACCAAAGCCAGAAGAGCCAGATTTTTTATCGATTACAAAATTGTAATTCAAACAAGGGGCAAGCTGTCATCTTGGATTGATGTAATTGAAAGTATAGACGAATTATAAGTAATTAGGCGGACATGATATGACTGGCGTTAAGCTAGCTGCGCCTCCGGCAATCGCCCCTCAACTCGACTCAATGAGCGATCATTCCGCACTTGGTGGTGTTGAATCAGTGGCGGATCTCAATCTCCCATTGATTGCATTCTGATTTGTGTTCAAAGTAGCGTGTCCGTAGGACATATTCTGTCTTCTGACTTCTTCTTCAATTACTGCGTTACGGAGTGACTAAAATGGCTGCAACAATGATTTGGATGGAATCGATTACGAAAAGTTATCGTTTAGACAACACGGAAGTTCCGATTCTCAAGGGAATTGACTTATCCATTGAAGAAGGCGAATACGTGGCGATTATGGGAATGTCTGGTTCCGGGAAGTCTACCTTGATGAATATTCTCGGTTGCCTTGATCGTCCAACCGCTGGATACTATATTCTGGAGGGACGCAATTTAAGCACATTGGCGAATGATGAACTCGCTTACATTCGTAATCGACGCATTGGCTTTGTGTTTCAACAGTTCAATTTGTTGGCACGTTCCACCGCGCTTGAGAATGTTATGCTACCGATGGTTTATGCCAACGTGCCAAAGTCGAAACGACGCCAACGGGCAATTCAAGCTTTGACTAGGGTAGGACTAGCACAGCGCTTACATAACCGTCCTAGCCAACTTTCAGGGGGACAACAACAGCGAGTTGCGATCGCGCGTGCTCTTGTCAACAATCCCGCTCTTGTACTCGCAGACGAACCCACCGGAGCTTTAGACACCAAAACATCCCAAGATGTCATGGACTTACTGACTGATTTAAATAACCAAGGCATCACTATAGTTATCGTGACTCACGAACCCGATGTTGCTGCTCAAACCAAACGCACAATTCATGTCAGAGATGGCTTAGTCGTGACATAGAGTCGTGTAGCAAAAAATAGTAACCAATACTGTAATTAATAATACTATTATCTGCGAAAAATATGGAGATATCGCGCGTTATTAACCCTTGACATTATAAGCTTTTGAGGGAATTAAACAGCCCTGCTTCTTAGAGGTTATATTACAAACGAACGACGAACAGCTAAAACAACTAGACACTACAACCAACGTTGTTGTTTAGCATATACAATACTACCAATCACAATTAATACCATCACACTAACAACAATAGGATAAGCCCAAGGTTGCTCTAATTCAGGCATATATTTGAAGTTCATGCCATAGACGCCAGCAATAAAAGTGATTGGTAAGAATATGCTTGAGAGGATAGTTAGGCGATTAATGCGTTCACTAGTTTTGCTAGCAATATTATCGCGTTGAATTTCCATTAATTCTGACATCCATGTTCTCAGAGCTTGATATTCCTGCCAGAGATTATCAACGTGATGAACCAATTCTTGATGAAATAGTGTCTTAACTGGCTCAGAAATCCATTGGAAATCTTCGTCGTTCATCATAGTTAAAAGTGACTTGATGCGTTGAAAGTTACGGCGTCCGAAACGAGTAGATTGCCTCATTGTGGCAATTTTTTTGTAAGTTGATTCATCCCCAGAATTATCTAATACTTCATCTTCTAAATCATCAAGTCGTCTAGAAATAGATTCAAAAACAATATGGTAATTATTTAAAATATCTTGAAAAATGAGATAAAAAAGATAGTCAATTCCCCACTTTTTAAAATCTATAGTTCGCTTTTGAAGATTGTTAGTTAAAAAACTGAATATTTTTACTTCAGTGATTTCAAATGTTATGAGAAAATTGGTTCCAACTAGAATACTGCCACACGCTACCTCAAATTCCCAATTTTTGAGATGAGTCAGAATTTCATACCTATCAAAGAAACAATCTTCTATATCTGAATCAATTTCTATAGGGGAATAGTTGAAAATCGTGTTAACACGAGATGGATTGAGTCTAAAGTGGTCGATAATTTTAGCTATTCCAGTGCGATCCCGAAAGTGAATACAACGTAACCAGATCTTGTGAGAATTATCAATTCTTTTCAGTACCGTATCGATATCCCAACTGGTGAATATATCCAGGTGACCTTGAGAAAAGGTGAGGAGAATTAACATATATCACTCTCGCTCCTAATATTATCTTAAATCTTTCTCCAGACGAGGTTTTACATATTAAGTTTGGTTTGGAGGTTTCTATTAAGTATAGAAGATAACGTTGCATCGAAAAAATATTACAACTTATGAAGTACTAACAACAACTATCTATAGGTAGTTGACTAATATCAATTTCTATCAACTTAGATTGAAGCTGCATAGAAAAGAGCTTTAAGAATAAAGTCAAAGAAATAACACGCTCTGAGGTTAGATAACTCAGAACATCATGAAGGTGATAAGCCTGCTGGCTTGACGCAAAACGTATCGCGAAGTTCATCGTTGAGTCTCATCCGGGCCTCATCTGACCCGTGATGTCGAATTGCTAAGTTCTCAAATGATTGAGCAGTATACCCAAGCAGCTATCAACTTAGTTTTAAAGGGTGTACTTTCTCAGTAAGGTGAAAGCTCTTATCAACTGTTCCCAAACCTCTTAACCTACAACACTCACGATTTTGTCTTAGCGCGAAAAGTTTAGCATCTACCTTTTGTTTTCCTTTACCCTGGCGTGTCATTCAGTACTAGCTCTGATTTTAGTGTGTCTGATTTTGTAGGATTTCCCTATCTCTAACGGTATTTTCTAAACGACCAATACCTTCAATTTCCACACGAACCCGATCGCCAGGATTTAACGGTCCTACCCCTAATGGTGTACCTGTTAGTACAATGTCCCCTGGTAGTAGTGTCATCACCTGAGATATATAGGAGACGAGAAAATCTGGGGGAAACACCATCTGGTCAATACAGGCAGATTGTACAGGAGTTGGGTTCTCATTCAAAAAAGTCTGTAATCTGGCTCCAGGGTTGATTTCTCGGACAATCCAAGGTCCCAAAGGGCAGAACGTATCGAAACCCTTGGCTCGCGTCCATTGACTATCCCGTTTTTGTAAATCCCGTGCTGTCACGTCATTAGCAATGGTATAACCCCAAATCTTTGTTTGAGCCTCCTCTGGTGTACACTTCATGGTGCGATCGCCAATCACTAGCGCTAGTTCTCCTTCATAGTCCACTCGCTGCGAGTGCGGTGGATACTGAATTTCTTCCTGTGAAGCGATGATAGATGTAGGCGGCTTGAGAAACAGCAAAGGCTCGGCGGGTACTTCTGTTCCCATTTCTGCTGCGTGCTCTGCATAGTTCTTACCTACCGCTACAATTTTGGAAGGAGCGCAGGGAGCCAAGATTTGATAACTTTCTGGATCCAAAATTAAATCGGTGAGTTGCCCTTGTAGCCAAGGTGCAGCATCTAGCACATGTACCTTAAAAGACAGTTGTAGCAAGCCATAGTATACTTGCCCTTCTAGATTTTGAACTCGCACATACCGCTGCGCCATAACCATTGATTAGTATCCTTTTGTGCAATCGAACTGCCAGTGTGCAATGTTTCAATGAGCGATTTAGCTGCTACATAAAAATGAAAAGCTGGTAAGATTATAAAACCTGAGGGGAGAGTACTAAAACCCGTATCTTTTACCAAAGATAAAGATATAGTAGTTGGCAGACAGATCCCCCAAGCAATCCGTCGTATAGCTCACTCAGAAAAAGGATAAACAATTCCTAAAAGTGAGCAAGTATCCCGGCAACCCCATTGCACGAGAGAACGTCAAAAAGTTCCTTGCTGCTTTGTAATGTTGATTGGTGTTGGTATCGTCGTCAATCGCGAGTGTCAATACAAGTTAACATCGGCAGCCATATAGTCCATGAGGAGATTAAAATCATGCAAATCGTTTACGAAACAATGTACATCCTCCGTCCTGATTTAACTGATGAACAGGTAGAGCAAGCGACCGCTAAATATGAGAACTTGCTGCGGGAACACGGAGCAGACAATTTCGAGATTCAAAATCGAGGTAAACGTCGTCTTGCTTATGAAATTAATAGGCAAAGAGATGGCATCTACATACAAATGAATTACACTGGACCTGGCAACATGATTGCTATTATGGAGCGCTCTATGCGTCTAAGCGAAGAAGTGATTCGCTACCTGACTATCAAGCAAGAGGTCAAAGAAGCACAACAAGCTCAGGCAACAATCCCCGCTGCCTAAAAGCTTTTGATTCATTAATTCTTCACGCGGCTCTGTTGCCCTCAAGTTTGATACTCAAGCCAGAGGAAACGAGCCGCGTCAGTGTATTTCAAGTATCTAGGATTTTTTTTACACAATCTTAAAGTAATGGTATAATAGTTAGCGCCTCAAGCTACCGTATAGACAAATAAAATGAAGCGGATTTCACAAAATAATCTCGCTAATTTTACTTATAAAAATATGTCTTACAAATGTCTAATTGCCGCAGTAGTACATGAAAAACGAAAAGTTCTGAATGGGAGGGCTAAGCCACTGTGAGTCAAAATGATACCTCGATTCAAGACCTCTATGCAGAAGCCTCGAACCTACGCCAAGAATTGCAGTTTCGGGATCAGCTAGTACAACAATTGTCTCAAGAACTCTTCCGATTGGTTAAGGGCAACACTAACTTTATGCCCCAAAGCGAAGCGTCTGAACGTTATAACACTCAACTGCAAGAATTACGAGAACAATTACAAGCTGTAGAGCAGCAGGTAAGTTTTTATCAAGAGCAAATCTCAGCACGTGACGGTGAGATTTATCAACTGCGGCAGTCTGTGCAAGAACTGAGCGATCGCAGTCGGATGCTTGAGCAAGTCGTACAAGAGTTGCCTCAAATCTATCGTCGTAAATTCGAGGAGCGCATGACTCCTGTCAGAGAAAAAGTAGCAATTCTACAACGCGATAATCGCCAACTCCAGGCAGAACTTCAGAGCGTAAGTTACCGTCTGGCGCTGAAAACCCGTACCGATTCTCACGGTGGGATAGATTTGCCAAATTTTCCTCGGGTAGCCTCCCCTCAAAATAATATTTCTACAAGCAATGCGTAAAGTCTTAGTAGTAATCGAATCCGATGGGAGAGAAATCATACAATCTCCCACCGTAAGCAGGATGTTGTCTGCAATAGAGATGGCGATTGCTGAAGACGCGACGCAAGCAACCTCTGTACAAGTGGTTGCAGTGAGGCAGCGCGGACGCCACATGCCTCTGTCGGGAAACCCTCCTATGCCCTACGGCCAGGCTAGCCCCGAAGGGGCAAAGCTCGCCGGGGGGATACTCCCTCCGGCAGACTTTGGCGCTACGCAAACGCCAACAGTACTGGCTCCCCAGGAGCGACGGGCAAACCCCGAAGGGGTGAATAATCTGACTTGTATTGACCAAATAGAAGAATTCCAGCCCTGGGATTTACAAGCCTCGAACGAATTGCAGGAGATTATTTATTGCCCTTTAACCCTCTGTTTGCCTGAAAATCTGGTAGTGCCGTTTGAAGGAATTATTAAAGCTTGTCGGGATATTCCTGGGTTACGTCACAAATTAACACAACACACACAAGTAGCCATTGGCAATGGTAGTTCTTGGTTGCCAGTGGTGTTAACGGCTTATGGACCTCTCTATGGTGAGGCTATTACTTTAGCAGATGAATTCAATGGGAAAAAGTTACCAGACAATTTACTGGCGTCTGACTTAACTTATTACCAGCCCCTGCATTTATCAGATGTGTTGCGTCAAAGCTTGTATCACATGGCACATAATCTCCTGCAACTTTTATTAGCACCACCGGCGACATATTTGATACAGTTTGGACTGGAAAAAAGTGAAATTTGTTTTGACCGTCTTTGGCCATTTCCCACTGCACCTGCTTTGGCTAGCGTTGGTGTTCAAAAGCCAGATTTATTCACTTGCCATTGGTATTGCCTGACAGCAAAGCCAATACTCGACTTGAACATCATTCCCATCGCCCAATCTGGTTTCAGGCGACTGTAACTAAACTTTTTTCTTGAACAACGGTGAAAATGTCTTCGTAAGTGTGAAACATTTCAAATACTGAATCTAGTTGAGTCAGTTCCAAAACTAACCTAACCGGATCTTGAACATTGCAAAGAACGAAACGACAACCGCTTTGACGTGCCAACTTTAAGCTTTTGACTAGGGAAACTAACCCAGAACTATCCATGAAATCAACTTTGGCTAGGTCAAGAACCCAGAGTTGATTAGGCTGAGGAACTATGGCGGACATCTTTTCGCTAAGAGCAATACCACCCTGTAAGTCTATACGTCCTTCGGGTTTAAACAAAACAACTTGACAATTTGATGTGATAGTCATGAATCTTACTGGGTAGTTGAAATATTTTACAAATGCAAAAAACAGACACAACTGCTGATTTTCTCTTCTCAGTAAAAAATGCTGCTTAATTCAGTTTCCTAGAAACTGGCAGCGATTGGGTTAAGACAGAGAATTTCAGTATTTATGCCGTATAATTTGTCCTGACTTTACCCAATATAGGCATAACCATATGATAAATTCGGTAACAACCGTATCTTTTACCAAATTTTTACAATTTCCTCATGAAAATATAAATTTTATATAAAAAGAAATTGTGTGAGGCTAGTAAGTGTACGCATGTGGTATTTTAAGCACCAAGAGTGAAAAATCAATAGTTGCTATAGTAACTATTGATTTTTGTCTATGAGTCCAGAATTTTGTAGAACGACGCAATTGACACCTAGCCCACAAAAGAGTCAACATAGAATAAAAGTAAAATTTTGTAAAGATAACGGAGCTGGATGTCTCTTGAATTTATATCACTAGAAAACATCCAGAAAGTTGCTCATGAATATGGATATTGGGCAATTTTTTTGGGAATATTGTTGGAGAATTTAGGGATTCCTCTTCCAGGTGAAACCGTCACTTTGGTTGGGGGGTTTCTTGCTGGCAGTAAGGAACTTAGTTACTGGCTAGTCCTCAGTGACGCCATTGCAGGTGCTGTTGTGGGAGGTATCTGTGGTTATTGGATTGGTAGAACTGGCGGCTGGTCTTTGCTTGTGCGCCTAGGTAGATTGTTTAGAGTTTCTGAAGCTAGACTTTTGATGATAAGAGAACAATTTAGCGAGAATGCTTCTAAAGCAGTGTTTTTTGGGCGCTTTCTGGCTTTGCTGCGAATTTTTGCCGCACCACTTGCTGGAATTGTTGAGATGCCCTTTGGCAAATTCATGATATACAACATCGCAGGAGCTATCGCATGGGCTAGTGTTATGGTGACACTTGCTTTCTTTGCTGGAAGAATTGTTTCCCTGGAACAGTTGGTTGCTTGGGTTACTCAATTTGCAATTTTAGCATTGCTGATTCTAGCTGCTGTGATTGCTGTCCCCATATGGTTGGAGTCACGGCAAAACGAAGGTGAGGAGATCGGCAGATGAGGAGCCACTGCCTTGGGGACAATAAACTCCACTGCGGTTACCCTCCGTAGCTGAGTAGTATCGGCAATGCCGTCCTTGTAGTAAGTGGAGTACCAGGCTGCGTTGCTGTGAGGCAGTGCGTTGGGGAGCCACTGCCCTTCGGGTTCGCAGTCGCCTACGGAGGGAGACCCTCCTGCAGCGCTGTCTCACCGTGCGCGGGTTAAGCGCGTTGAGGCATGTGGCGTGAGCCAGTACTTGATGAGGGTTTCCCTCACGCTTGTTCTGGCGTCCGGGTTTCCCGACAGTAGCGCAACTGCCTAATTCGTTCGGGGTAGATCCAACTCTAAACCGACGTTTACCGCCTCCTTCGACTGGATTCTCGTTATACCCTTTCACCAAAATCCTGATACATTTCACTTCCCCCTTCGGGTATCTCCTGCACGCCTACGCTACTTTGTAAGTCCCAAAGGGACACGCTTACGCGTATCTCCTGCACAGACGCTGCTTTGTAAGTCCCAAAGGGACACGCTTGCGCTTAGGCTCGATTCGTGCGCTTGCGCTTACGCAGTCGCCTGGCTGTCGGGAAACCCTACCAAGAGCGCTGTCTCACCTATTCCCCGTACTCCCCCTACTCCCCCTACTTCCCCATATGTATCAACGTTAAAGTGAAACGGTATTAGGCGTTGGGTTCGCTTGATGTACGCAAATTGCTATGAAGTTGTTGAGTTTTCTGTTCTTATTCCAAAAGACTAGATATTGCACCCATTAAATCTACAGGGTTAACTGGCTTGGGCAAGAAAATGTGAAATCCTGCCTCCAGTGCTTCAAGTTTGTCTTCTTCTCTGCTATAAGCAGTGAGTGCAACTGCGGGAATCTTCTGGGTTTGCCCCACCTCCTTAAGCCTGACTTGACGAATCAAAGCATGACCACTCGCTTGTGGCATTCCAATGTCACTAATGAGTACATCACATTTGAATTCTTCCAAAACTTGTAAAGCTGCATTGGTGGATTGAACAGCGGTCACTTTTGCGCCTGCGCCTTGCAAAATTTCTTCCAGTAGTTCCAAATTATCAGTATCATCATCGACCACAAGGATTTGTACGTCATTTAGCTGTGAGTGATGATAAGTTTTTTCGGGACGAACTTTTGGCTGTTGTGTATTCACTTCTATAAGTGGCAGCTTGACAGTAAAGGTTGCTCCTTTCCCTTTTCCTTGACTTTCTGCTGTCACTGTGCCACCTTGCAATTCCACGAGATGCCGAACAATCGCTAATCCCAAACCAAGTCCATTATTGGAACGTGTCATTGTGCTATCAGCTTGACGAAAGTGTTCAAACACATAAGGTAGAAACTCAGAATTGATGCCCTCACCAGTATCGCTGACTTGAATGACTGCCCAGAACCCAGGGCGTTGCCAAAAGTTGTCTGAGCCGAAGTTTCCTCCGTTTATAAATTCAGGAGGTTCTGAGCCTTGAGGAGCCAATGCGTTGGAGTGAAGCAGCCCTGCAGGTGGATTTCCCCCCCTTGGGGACTGTGTTCGCGTAGGGTATTTGGAGGAAATCCCAAGGGAGCTTGGAAGTAGGCACTCTTCCGTTTCCCCCCAACCCTTGGGAATGGAAAGCCCCAAGTCTTTTAACTCCGACTTTAGTCGGTTCAAGTCGCGCAATTCATCCAGGCTGCCTCTTCCATAGGAAGCTCCAAGCTCTGGGTTGTCGTAAGTAGCATAGGATTCGTGTTGTTGAGTTTTGAGTAGTGAGTCACAAGAGTTTGACTCAGCGCTAATTGACAGCCTCACTTGCACTCGTCCTTCCACTGGGGTGAACTTTATTGCATTGGAAAGTAAATTCCAAGCAATTTGATACAAGCGATTTTCATCTCCCATCACTACCGCGACTGAGCACTCTAGTACGGATTCCAAAGTAATTGATTTTTCTTGTGCTGATAACTTTATTGTATTGAGCGCGTTCTCAATCACACTGACTAAATTGATAGGAGATATAGATAGCTGCATTTGCCCTCGCATTAAGCGAGATGTATCAAGAATATCATCTATTAACTGGTTCTGTTGAAGGGCACTGCGTTCAATAATTTCTAAACTATGATTTCTAGCTGCTTCATCAAAGTTACGGCTACGCAGTAACTGTGCCCAACCCAAAATTGCGTTTAAAGGAGTGCGAAGTTCGTGGGAGACAATCGCAAGAAATTCATCTTTTAAGCGATTTGCTCGCTCCAGTTCTTCTTCCCGCTGCTTGCGCTCAGTGATGTCCAACACCACTCCAATCATGCGCACAAGCTGACCTGTATCATCATAAAAAAAATTACCTTTACCTAAGATCCAATGAACGCTTCCATCAGACCAAAGAACGCGAAATTCATTGCTGTAGTCAGTTTTTGTATTTATGGCAGAAGTAATAGCTTCAGAAACTTGTTCTCTGTCTTCTGGATGAACGCAGGAAAGAAATCCTTCATAACTTCCTAGAAAGCTTCCTGGTGGTAAACCAAATAATTGTTCATGATTTTTAGACCAAATTACTTGATTTTTTGGTACGTTCCAGTCCCAAGTGCCCAGATGAGCAGCTTCCATTGCCAGGTCTAAACGCTCTTCACTGATTCGTAATTGCTCAACAGCAACAGCATACTCGTCAAGTGATGTCTGCTTTTCTAAACTTTCTTTAACAGCAATGACAAGCAGCTCTAGCCTTCCCTTTAAGACATAATCACTTAGCCCAGACTTCATCCCTAAGACAGCAATTTCTTCGTTGCCGCTATCAGTGTACATAATCACAGGACTGTTTGGATATTTAATTTTAATGGTTTTTAAAACCTCTAAGCCATTAGTCCACTGTAGAGAGTAGTCAGTAATTGCAATATCAAAATCACCTACTGCTAGCGCTTCCTCAAAACTCTTAGCATGAATAATTGAGGTAACTTCTATAGAAGAAAACTCTTGCTTGAGTTGCGGTGTTATCGACAAGTGCACATCAAAGTTGTTATCGATTAGGAGTATGCGAAGCATGATATTTGCTATCCATAAGACTTAACTTAGAAAATTAAGTGTAAATTTTAGTTGACTAGTGAGGTCTCACACCTTTTATATCATCTCCTGTAAAATATCTAGAACTCTCAGCTAATATTGAAGATATCAACAATTTTTTTGTCAGTAATTACACGTACAAAGATAGCACTATTGTTTTCTAAATGGTGACAAATGGGACAAATTGGTGAGAACAATGTTTATCAAAATTTCAGCACTATACTGCTGCTGCACTTTAGGATTAACACTAGACTGCACTGACTGGTTGACGTTTGAAAATTTTTGAGTGTGTAGGGCTAAAGTCTGAATCTTAGAACAAAGACCTCTCTAAAATCAGTATAGGGTCAACAAGGCCTCACGCCTGATGACCAAAAGCATAGTCTCCACCAAGAAGTTCAAACATGGATATCAGAAACGGCTTTGTAGATACTGTAGGTCATACACCACTTATTCGTTTAAACAGCTTTAGTGACGAAACTGGGTGTGAAATTCTTGGTAAAGCAGAATTTCTCAACCCTGGTGGTTCTGTTAAAGATCGGGCAGCACTTTATATTATTCAAGATGCCGAGGAAAAAGGTTTACTAAAACCTGGTGGCACAGTCGTAGAAGGAACAGCTGGTAATACTGGTATTGGATTGGCACATATATGCAACGCCAAAGGTTATAAATGCCTGATTATAATTCCTGACACTCAATCCCAAGAGAAAATGGATGCTTTGAGGGCATTAGGTGCAGAAGTTCGCCCTGTGCCCGCTGTACCTTATAAAGACCCTAATAATTACGTTAAACTCTCTGGCAGAGTAGCTGGCGAAATGGAAAATGCTATTTGGGCAAATCAGTTTGATAACTTAGCAAACCGCCACGCTCATTACCAAACAACAGGACCAGAAATTTGGGCACAGACAGATGGTAAAGTTGACGCTTGGGTCGCTTCAACAGGGACTGGTGGAACTTTTGCTGGTGTAGCAATGTATTTGAAAGAAAAAAATCCAGCAATTAAGTGTGTTGTAGCTGACCCAAAAGGTAGCGGACTTTACAGCTACATTAAAACAGGCGAAATCAATATTGAAGGTAATTCTATTACTGAAGGCATTGGCAATAGTCGTATTACCGCCAATATGGAAGGCGCGCCTAGCGATGATGCTGTCCAGATTGATGACAGGGAAGCCATAAAGGTTGTTTATCAGTTACTACGGAAGGATGGCTTATTTATGGGTGGTTCTACAGGTATAAATGTTGCTGCTGCTGTTGCTTTAGCAAAACAAATGGGACCAGGACACACCATTGTTACTATCTTATGTGACAGCGGTTCCCGTTACCAGTCCCGCATCTTCAACCATGAATGGTTAGAATCTAAAGGTCTTTCTCCAGATTAGTCAGCTCCTGGGAAAGAATTCTACATTCAACACACCCCATCCAACTCTTCGAGTATGGATGAGGATTCTCGCCGTTCATCTGAGTGTTTCAAATAAAGCACGATAAACAGGTTCACCTTTGTTGATTGTTCCTATCTCCCGTTCTGTGGAAACTGGTAGCGGATTTTGGGCTAGCCACTCGCCTGTACCAAGTCTTTGAAAAGCGGGATGATTTGCAAAGCGATCGCACATCTCCAACGCCACAAACTCAATATCCGATTGCAAAAATACAATACCCCCAGGTACCAGAAATTCTGCCAGTTCTGTAACTAATTCTGGTTGCACGACTCGCCGTTTTGCATGGCGGTTTTTAAACCAGGGATCGGGAAATTGAATTGTGACGCGTTGTAGACTTGCTTTAGGTAGGGAAGAGAAAAGCGATCGCAATGAGTTATTCACATTGCAAAACACATAGTGGAGATTTGTTAGTCCCAACTCATCCCGCCACTTGTTCGCCTCCACCACCAGAGGTTCCCGAATTTCTAAACCCAAGAAATTCCAGTCTGGTTCAATTTTCGCCATACTTAACAAAAAGCGTCCTCGTGCAGCTCCAATATCCAGATGTAAGGGCGCTTTTGGCTTGGCGTACACTTTTTCCCAGTCTAGGGGATCGATCAGTGTTTGATACTTTTGCGCAAGCGGATTAACGTGTTGACGGACTCTAACAAATGCCAAAATTGACTCTCCTTTTCACCAAACCCAATATCAGTTAACCAAAAACAACCAACAAAATATGGTTATTCCTGATTGTCTCTTAAGCTGTCGGGTTCTGTAAGGATGCGCCGCACCTCATTTTGGGAGTGTTCAATCGCCTCGCGGACACGACGGATTGTGTTTTGATCATCTCGGTTAAGGGCATTTCGTAAGCCGCCCCATACTGTCCGCATCAAGTGTTGTAATTCGTCCTCCAGAAAACCGATTTCGGCTCGAATGGCGGCAGATGTATCGGGTTCAGTAAATCGCGCCCAAAAAGCATTCACTTCCTGCGCGTGGGCCTCCAACTCGGTTCGACCAGTCTCAGTTAGATGATAGACGCGCCGCGCGGCTTCTTGATCGGCACGCACTAGCCCCATATCTTCTAGATATTGCAGGGTTGGATAGACTGTGCCAGGGCTAGGGGCGTACTGTCCAGACGATCGCTCTTCCAGCGCTTTGATAATCTCATACCCGTGTTTGGGTTCGTTGCGCAGTGCGTCCAGAAGTAGGTAACGCGCCTCACCACGCCGGACTTTGCCCTCTCCTCTTCTGGGAGGTCCTCCTCTTCCGGCTCTGCGTCCGCCTTCTCCTCTATGAGGATGGTATCCGCGTCTGTAATCATCATGTTCGCCCTCTGGATTGGGAGGTCCTCCTCTTCCGGCTCTGCGTCCACCTTCTTCTCTATAAGGATAGTGTCCGTGTCTGTGCTCATCATGTTCGCCCTGTGGCTCATGTGATCTTATTCGGTCATGCATACGATAATTTTCTCTTTTGTTCAACATATTTTTATAGTATCGCGATATATCGACAACGTCAAGTATGTTTGTCCCCTGCAACGGAATTTTTAGACGACAGAGGCACAGCAATATATCAGATATGATATAAAGATGGCATGGAACAATCAAGTAAACCTTTGGTTTGGCTGCACGGTGAGGTAAAAACTCCACCTTTCAGTCAAGAAGCGCGGATAGAAGCAGGCGTTTTGCTTAGGCAATTACAGGAAGGCGAAAATCTTGAACTACCTCATTCGCGACCGATGTCAAGTATCGGAGCACACTGTCATGAACTGCGTATTCGAGATGCAGACAAAAACTGGAGAATTATCTACCGAATAGATGATGATGGAATCTTGATTGTTGAAGTCTTTAACAAAACGACGAGAGCAACACCCAAAAACGTGATTGAGATTTGCAAAAAGCGACTTAGCAACTATGACACTGACTAACGGGAGTAATGTTATGGATCAAGCAAAGAGAGAACGCTTAGAATCTAAAGGCTGGAAGATTGGGACAGTCTCAGATTTTTTGGAGTTAACACCGGAAGAAACTATTTTTGTCGAAATTAAGTTAGCTCTGAGTCGAAGCTTAAAGGAACGTCGGCAACAACTGATGACTCAAGCTGAACTTGCCTCCAAAATTAGCTCTAGCCAGCCCCGGATTGCAAAAGCTGAAAATGGAGATGCTTCAGTCTCAATCGAGCTATTAATTCGGGCAATGCTCGCAACAGGTGCAACCCCTCAAGACATTGGACAGGTGATTGCTAATGTCAGTTGACGCTGCCAAAGTGCTTTGTATATTTTTTCTTGGATACTCGCAACACACCAGAAAAATAGCCAATATTTCGCTGAAATTCTGCCTTTTTGTTGAGCAACAAGAAAAACTGACAGATTTTGTGTACAAATGTTAAGCGAGATCATTGCCAAGCAGCGTAGCGAAGCAAGGGTTATACTCTTTCTAAAAAGAGTTTTTACACCCCACTTTTGAGATTGTCATAAAATCAATGATTTCAAATTTTCGCTTTGCTGTGGTCAGCGACTTGCACCTTGCGCTTTCCCATACAATCTGGAATCATCCCAGTCGTTTTCATTTGGTGGAAGTTAGTATTCCTGCGTTTGAAAGTGTACTAGAACATTTAACACAACTTAATATAGATTTTCTTTTGCTTCCAGGAGATTTAACCCAGCACGGTGAACCAGAAAATCATGCTTGGTTGCAAGAACGCTTAGCACAGCTTCCCTTTCCTACTTATGTTGTTCCTGGTAATCATGATGTTCCAGTTGTGAAGGCGAATGAGCAATCCATTGCGATCTCAGATTTTCCGCACTATTACCGTAAGTTTGGCTACGAGGATACTGACCAACTTTACTACACTTGTCAGTTACTGCCAGGTGTTAGGCTCATCGGTTTGAATTCTAACTGTTTTGACGACGAAGGACAGCAGATAGGACGTTTAGATACTCAACAGCTACGGTGGTTAGAAGAAGTTTTAGCTGGGACTGGTGATGAATTTGTCTTAGTCATGGTGCATCACAATGTTGTTGAACACCTGCCTAATCAATCACGCCATCCAATGGCAAATCGCTATATGTTAGGAAATGCAACAGAACTATTACAAATTCTAAAGCGGTACGGCGTTCGGCTGGTGTTCACAGGACACTTACACGTTCAAGATGTTGCTGATTCAGATGGTGTATACGATATAACAACAGGTTCTTTAGTGAGCTATCCTCATCCTTACCGGATATTAGAGTGTCATCAGGATAATCACGGTCAGCAATGGTTGCAAATATTATCATATCGCGTCAGTTCAGTGCCTGATTTCCCGAACTTGCAACAGACATCTAAGAAGTGGATGGGCGATCGCAGTTTTCCCTTTCTCGTCAAGTTCCTAACTCTGCCTCCTTTAAACCTGCCAATGTCGCAGGCAACAGAATTAGCTCCCAGTTTACGCGAGTTTTGGGCAGATATGGCGAATGGGGATGCTGTGTTTGATTATCCCAACTTTCCACCAGAACTGCGTCGCTACTTTGAGAAGTATGGTGCGATCGCCCCTAGTGGAACTCCATCCTTCATCGATAACAACACTACATTGTTACTTTAGTGGACAGGTAAAATCTCTAACTTATTCCTGAGTTGCGATTGCACGGCAAATTCCAAAGACAGAGGTATAATTGTGTAGCAAAGTACTGCCACCTACAGGACCGATTTCACCGCCACAAAAGAAGCCGGCTATTGGAATATCTTTGAGATAACGCCTAAAAAGCTCAGAATCGAAATTAGGTTTTCGGTAGAGTCCTTCACCACGTCCGACACAGGAAAACATCAGCGCACCAACTGCAGACGGCTGTGCAACTTGTTTTGTGTTATAACTTTCTAAAAGGAATTCCAAGTCTTCAGCAGAAGTTTCAGCGTCGCGCAGGTGAAATTGTAGGCGTTGTCCTGGTCGAATATAGTCTGCGATCGCAATTGCCCCGGCGGTTGGATCGACTCCGAGGATGCTACGAATCAAAAAGTCTCCCTGGTGCAAATCTTGCTTGAATCCATCCATCGCCAAACCAACAAATAAAGAATGTTGTGCCAAGATTCGGTCTTCTTCACTTAAATTGGCAATCAGATCTCGCAAGACAACCAGTGGTTTTCGCTCATCGAGTTCCAGAATGATATTGCGATCGCTTTTTGTAACTTGGTGCAGTTTCCCAATCGGTCGGCATCCTTGTGCCACAATCGTTTCCAAGACAATATTACCACTCAAAGCGACGCCAATTATTCCATCTTTATACACTTTGTCATTGTAGAATAAGGCGATACGACCTCCCAAACCGCCGCCACTTGCTTGTCCTCCTATGGTCACCGATCCAGGATAAGCAAAGTCTATCCCTTGTAATAAATCGTTAATTCCAGATGAAAACGAGCCAGACAACAATATGAACTGTGGCGCAGGTGTTGATGGTATACCAATCAAATCAATCCAATCATCTGGCGGACTATCTAGATCAGGTAATTCTTCAGGAACAATATGAAAACCTTTAACACTCACTTCAGGCAGATGCGCTAAGGTCAAACTCAAGGCTGGTTCTGCTTCCAACTCTTGGGTTTGTCCACGCCCAGTTGTCCCAATCACACCACCACCGCTACAACCAATAAGCACAGGTACAGAAAGTCGCTCAGCAAGTAAGGGTAAAAGCCGGGAATACTCACTCGTAAAAGCAGACGAAATAAATACCAGCCCTAAATCAGCAGGTGCTGTTAACGACGAGACAGCTTGTTGTACTACATCTTCAATAGCTGCTTCCAAAGAAGGACGGGTTGATAAGGCGTTTGCCCACTGTATTTGGTCTGCCATGAGTTTTCCACTTTTTTTTCGAGGCTAATCGGTTTTTATTTTTATCCTATCAAGAACCGACGATAGGACTCCTACTAAGCAGATGGTGGAGTTTGGCACCAGCCATAGGTTAGGCGATGTGGTGAACTGCCGAGCAAAATAAATTGTATAATTTATATTGATAGCCAAAATCCAAAATCTTAAAAGATAAAGACGAATACAAAATTATTAATACGGTTTACTGTAATAGTTATACTGGGTAGGCTGAAAACCCCTGAGAAGCAGGTACGTAGTACCGTTCTTCGTACTATGCCCGAAGGGGCACGCTGCGCGAACAGGCAGGGGACGCCACATGCCTCAACGGGGACGGCAGGTGCTATTGGGGGAGACCAACGCCAGAGACCTCTGTCGGGAAACCCTCCTGCATGGCTAGCGCTCCCCAAGACCGCACTGCAGGAGGGAACCCCTCGCACGGCAGTGGCTCATGAAAGCCACTCTTGCTGGGTTTAGCCTGCCGTCAGAAATGAAGGGACAACTACTCGTGTTATGCGACAATACTATTAATGGTCAATGACCCACCCGAGACGATGGAGACATACAGCCTAACACCAAAGTTTGCAATATTTTGCAACGGCGAGGAAAAATCGGTAGACCGGGAAAAGAGGACGGGGCAATGGGAAACATCCCTTGAATCACAAAACATAAGAATTCCTTTTTGGTTTTCGATACATACGGCGGTGGGGCTCATCGTTTCAGTCTGTGGAGCGAACGTAAGACCAAATCTCCTTCGGGAGTGGAGGCAGTTGCTAAGAAGCAGAAACCCTAAGTCGTGAGTCTTAGGAATCCCCGCGCATTTATGCAAAGCTCGCCGCTTGGGTTGCTTCCCCCGGCAGACTTTGCGCCGGGGAGGATGTCAAGGAGTACATTCCCTCACTTACTGGTGAGACGACTTTTGGTCAATTACAGTAAAATGGAAACTATAGTGCAAAAACTGTCATTTTTGAATTTTTTCTATACTTGTATTGAAAACACAACAAGACTAGGAACATGAGCAACAACATACAAGACGCAATCGAACAAGAACGTGAACAAGTTCGTGCCACCTGCGATACCTCAGGTAAAGACTCTCCTGAGTGCGCCGCAGCTTGGGACGCATTAGAAGAACTACAAGCCGAGGCCTCCCACCAAAAGTCAAATCAAAAAACCAAAAACTCTCTTGAAAAGTACTGTGATGATAATCCAGATGCAGATGAGTGCAGAATTTACGATGATTAAAAAGTGATTCGTCTAGCAGTTTGTTTATGGTGCGTTTGCAAATAACCAGAATGAGTTTACTGGCTATCTTGCATCTTCAACACCCCTCATTGTACAAAATCTCACTCCAACCTCATTCCATTTTCTGTAGAAAACTGGAAATGTGTGTAGCGAGTGAGATTTTCATATCATCCTTTATTTAGATAAAGGGCTGGGAATGGCTGTTTCTTTCTAAAGAAAAAAGCACAAGGTTTATGGGTAATATCATATACTGATTGACTATTGACTATACTTGTTGATTTCTCATAAAAAAATTATGAATAATGAACTCTGGTTTCGTCCCTTTGTTTGGATGGATTACCGATTAGCAGTATTATTCGCAGTGATTATCCCGATCATTCTGTTAATTTGGGCATATGTAGAAAAAGCTGAAGGAATACAACGCTTGCTCACGATTTACTGGCGAGTCGCAAGTTTATTGACAATTACCGTGTACTTAATGATTGCGGGCTTTGGAGTAAGTTTTATTTCAGGACTGATTGGTCTGATTTTGATTCCTATTTCTCTGTGGTTCTGGGTGGATCTCAACGATGAAATAGAATATCAGTCAAATGGCCCTTTAAAGCTGCTTTTTACCTCCTGGCGTTGGGCTACGACTGTGTATTGTATTTTGAGCGCAATTGCCTTTATACCTTTTGTGGGTTGTGGTTTTTCCTCAAGTCCGATCGCAAGTCCTTATTGTCGCGTTTGGCTTGAAGCTCCATTACTCTTCAAAGATTATTTCCATCCCAACTCCAAACCTGCCTTTCTCGGCTTTCTGGGTATCGTTGGTTTAATTATTTATGTGCTTTACTTAAGTTACTTCGTCGTCGTTAAACTAGGTAAGCAGGGACGCTCAGCAACACCGCAGTAGCTTGAAAAACACAGGGAACAGAGAATAGGGAACAGGGAAGAAGGGAGATTATGTTTCTTTCATTGATAGCACTTACGCAAAACAGATCCCCCAACCCCCTTTCCAAGGCGGCTTTTAAGATTCCATCCTTTCCAAGGGGAGCCAGTGCGTTGGGGAGCCACTGCCGTGCGCGGGTTCCCCGCGTTGAGGCATGTGGCGTGAGCCAGTACTGCAGGAGGTGAGACCAGTGCTGCGGGAGGGTCTCCCTCCGCAGGCATCTGGCGAACCCGAAGGGGTTTCCCGACAGAGGTATCTGGCATCCGGCGCAGCCGACTTGTTCGCATGATTGCGTCTCCCCTTGGGAGATAGCACCTGGCGTGCGCTAGCGGGGATCGAGGTTTTGAGTTTTCAGTGCGTAAGTCCTGATTCATAAAGGGTGGTGCGGCGCCCGTGAGGCTGCTTATCAGAAACATTAATGACACGTCATTTTTAAAATGAACAATTCTATCAGCAAGCGCTTGGAACAATATACTGTCAAACGTCCCCAAGAAGTCCTGCTCGTAAGTGTGGAAATTGCGGGTGAGGAAGACCAAATTGCAATTTTTAAAGGCTTTTCTAGCTCTTTGACGCGCCCAACGGCCTTTGATCCCGATGTTCCGGTGCTGCAAGATGAAGCAAAAATTATCAAAATTGACCGCGTAGCCAGTCCTTATAATCCGGAAGCACCCCGCTACATCCAACAAGGACTTTCTTGGGACAATATGCAAGTCCTGTTGTCACAAATGGGAGTTTGATAATAGCAAAATTATGTTAATTTATTATAAATAATCTTAAGATTCACCAATCAGGCTATAATATTTTACCAATCTAAGGTAAGTTTTTTTTCTTAATACCATTTACACATAACTATCGGCTAAGCAGACGCATTCAAAGTCGCGTGTGCAGAGGGTTTCTATTACCATCACAGCCTGACAACGCAGAGAAATGGTATTGTTTTTAACCTGATAAGCCACAATTTCTTCTTACACTCACACCTTCCCTGCCATGAACACTGCGGTGACTCTACCAACAGAACAAGCGCCTGAAAAAGTTGAATCTTTAAAGCCGCTTAATCGCCAAATGATTGTTATTCTCGATTTTGGTTCTCAGTATTCTGAACTGATTGCCCGCCGAATTCGTGAAACCCAAGTATATTCTGAAGTCCTTTCTTATCGCACTACAGCTGAACAACTACGTCAACTCAATCCTAAGGGGATTATCCTTTCTGGAGGTCCCAATTCAGTTTATGACAATGGTGCTCCCCGGTGTCACCCAGAAATCTGGAATATGGGACTTCCGATTTTAGGTGTATGCTACGGTATGCAACTGATGGTGCAACAGCTAGGCGGGGAAGTGGCAAAGGCTGACCGAGGTGAGTATGGTAAAGCGTCACTCTACATAGATGATCCCACAGATTTGCTCACCAATGTTGAAGATGGTACGACGATGTGGATGAGCCACGCAGACTCTATCACTCAGATGCCAGAACAATTTGAATTACTGGCACATACGGAAAATACTCCGTGTGCAGCTATTGCTCATCACGACAAGAAACTTTACGGCGTCCAATTCCATCCAGAAGTAGTGCATTCTGTTGGTGGTATAGCTTTAATCCGTAACTTTGTGTACCATATCTGCGAGTGTGAACCGACTTGGACAACTGCTGCTTTTGTCGAACAAGCCATTCGAGAAATTCGCGGGAGAGTTGGCGAGAAACGTGTGCTGTTGGCGCTTTCTGGAGGAGTCGATTCTTCTACCTTGGCATTCTTGCTGCATAAAGCTATTGGGGATCAGTTGACTTGTGTTTTTATCGACCAAGGCTTTATGCGAAAATATGAGCCTGAACGACTGATCAAACTGTTCCAAGAACAATTTCACATTCCGGTAGAATATGTCAACGCTAGGGAACGGTTCCTTTCTTCACTATCTGGCATTACTGACCCCGAAGAAAAACGTCGTATGATTGGGTACGAGTTTATCAGTACTTTTGAGGAAACATCCAGACGCCTCGGACCTTTTGATTATCTCGCTCAAGGCACGCTTTATCCAGACGTGATTGAATCTGCTAACACCAATGTTGACCCTCAAACTGGAGAACGGGTAGCAGTGAAAATCAAAAGCCATCACAACGTTGGTGGATTGCCCAAAGACTTGCGATTCAAACTGGTAGAACCGTTACGGAAACTGTTTAAAGATGAAGTCCGTAAAGTAGGACGTGCTATTGGTTTACCAGAAGAAATTGTCCAACGGCATCCTTTTCCTGGACCGGGTTTAGCGATTCGTATCCTAGGCGAAATTACTGCCGAAAGGTTAAATATTTTACGAGATGCAGACTTAATTGTGCGCCAAGAAATTAACAAACGTGATTTGTATCACGATTACTGGCAAGCATTTGCTGTTTTACTACCAATTCGCAGTGTAGGTGTTATGGGCGACCAACGTACTTATGCTTTCCCCATCGTTTTGCGGATTGTCACCAGTGAAGATGGTATGACTGCTGACTGGGCGCGTGTGCCTTATGATGTCTTAGAAGTGATTTCTAACCGGATTGTGAATGAAGTCAAAGGTGTTAACCGAGTGGTTTATGACATCACCTCCAAGCCACCTGGAACTATTGAGTGGGAGTAATTTCAAAAGTTGGGTGGGTATTGCCCACCTTATTTGTTTTTTGCACCAGGAAGTAAACAGGTGTAAAACCTCACCCTGTCCTGTCGGGCATCCCTCTGCGCAAGTTCGGAGAGGGAAAAATTTTTATGCAGTAGTCAAGGCTAGAAGGAAACATGGTTTGACTGGTAGGCTGGTGGTTCGACGTGAATCACAATTCTGACTGGGCTAAAACGTTCTTCTAGTCGCTTTTCCACTTCTTCGGTGATGCGGTGGGCAGTTTCTACCTCAGGTGCATCGACTATTAAATGCATTTCGATCAAGACTTGACGACCAACAACACCACGAGAAGCAATATCATGACAGTTAACGACACCAGAAACACTGAGGGCGATGTCTGGCGACAAGCCGCTTCGCGTCTACGCATGAATTACTTCCGGGGCGATTGCCATCCTATCAACAAGCCAAGGTAAATTTTCTTTTAAAACGGTCCAACCACTCCAAAAAACTAACAAAGCCACTGGAAAAGCCAAAGCCAAATCCAGCCATTGAAAACCCAGCCATACACCAATCAAACCAGCCAGCACAGAGATTGTTACCCAAATGTCACTCATAGTGTGCTTAGCGTCAGCAATCAAAATTGGACTTCTCACCCCTTGTCCGATACGACGTTCGTAAAACGCAACAAAAATATTTACACCCAAAACAACCAATAACAACCCCAACTCTGGTGGTGATATTGTGATGGGCTTACCACCACCATTGATGATTCGTTCAACCGCCCCCTGGAGAATTTCAAAACAAGCTATACCTAAAAAAGCAGAAATTCCCAACGCCCCTACTGCTTCAAATTTTAAATGTCCGTATGGATGATCCCGATCTGGTCTTGGGGAAGAAAACCGACTGGCAATTAATCCTAATATATTGTTGGCGCTATCAGTCACACTATGTAAAGCGTCAGCTGTCAAACTCAGAGAACCTGTCAAGTTTCCGACGACAGCTTTTCACACCATGACGAATATATTAAACAGTAAGGTAATAATTAAAACCTTTCGTACCGTAGTGCGGTTATCCTGAATCATAAAGTATTTTTTTATCAACTTAGATAAATCTAAGTTTAAAACGAGATGTGTCAAAAATATTTCAAATCCTTACGTGGTAAGGATTTACTTTCTTATTGCAAGGGAATAGTCTTGTTTCAATCCCTAATAGGGAGTAAGAGAAATTTCAACTATGCATGTGTTAGTTACTTTGGATCACATTTTTATGTTTCAATCCCTAATAGGCAGTAAGAGAAATTTCAACAGTCTTATCAATCAACTCAAAATTACGAGGAGTGGCGCGTTTCAATCCCTAATAGGGAGTAAGAGAAATTTCAACAAGGTTGCGTCTGTGTTGAATCCGGTTGTCTCGTGTTTCAATCCCTAATAGGGAGTAAGAGAAATTTCAACTTTTACCCCCCTCTTTTTTGGTCTTCTGAAACTAGGTTTCAATCCCTAATAGGGAGTAAGAGAAATTTCAACCCTCGTTTATGCACGTTTCACTTTACATCAAAAATGTTTCAATCCCTAATAGGGAGTAAGAGAAATTTCAACTTGGCGATTTTAAACCCATCGGAAGTCCTAGCGATGTTTCAATCCCTAATAGGGAGTAAGAGAAATTTCAACTTTAGTTGGCGGTCAACACCCCAGGTAGGATCACAATTGTTTCAATCCCTAATAGGGAGTAAGAGAAATTTCAACATATTGTCTTCGGCTATTGGCTGGTTCAATTCCTGTTTCAATCCCTAATAGGGAGTAAGAGAAATTTCAACATAATTCGCCCGGTCGGAACCTCATAAGCAAGTTTGTTTCAATCCCTAATAGGGAGTAAGAGAAATTTCAACCCTCTTCATCCAAACTGGTACCAATTTCAGTAGTTTCAATCCCTAATAGGGAGTAAGAGAAATTTCAACATATAAAGATTTTTGCGACGCTGTAGGATGGAAACTGTTTCAATCCCTAATAGGGAGTAAGAGAAATTTCAACATATAAAGATTTTTGCGACGCTGTAGGATGGAAACTGTTTCAATCCCTAATAGGGAGTAAGAGAAATTTCAACCCTGAAGGGGAAATCTCAGATGCTTACCTTGGAACAGTTTCAATCCCTAATAGGGAGTAAGAGAAATTTCAACCTGTTATGTTGTAGGCAGCGGCTTCCTTGTACAGTTTCAATCCCTAATAGGGAGTAAGAGAAATTTCAACTCTAGATCTTTTGAGATAGCAAAGTTTCTAACTAGTTTCAATCCCTAATAGGGAGTAAGAGAAATTTCAACGAAGAAAACAGGGACGCTAGAGAATGGAGAAGTCCTAGTTTCAATCCCTAATAGGGAGTAAGAGAAATTTCAACTTATCCAAGAATTGAAGGCGATCGCAACCCAGACGGTTTCAATCCCTAATAGGGAGTAAGAGAAATTTCAACCGATATAGTGCAAGCTGTGTAATTTTTCCCTATCTCGTTTCAATCCCTAATAGGGAGTAAGAGAAATTTCAACCCCTCTAGCCTGTTCTGGCGGCATACCACTCTTAAGTTTCAATCCCTAATAGGGAGTAAGAGAAATTTCAACATTTACACTTTAGTGATTTATATCACTGTCATTGCGTTTCAATCCCTAATAGGGAGTAAGAGAAATTTCAACGGCTATGGATTACGCGAGAGTACCGCGCCACAAAATCGTTTCAATCCCTAATAGGGAGTAAGAGAAATTTCAACTACTTTGACTTTCTACCAAAAATTGATGAAGGTCAGGTTTCAATCCCTAATAGGGAGTAAGAGAAATTTCAACCTCAGAGATTTAGTCATCGGGGTAATAAAGATTTTTGTTTCAATCCCTAATAGGGAGTAAGAGAAATTTCAACCTACAACTGTAAGCGCTCAGGTATGGTATCACGCTGCTGTGTTTCAATCCCTAATAGGGAGTAAGAGAAATTTCAACATAACGTTGTCGTCTATTGTCACTGTTTCCGAGTTGTTTCAATCCCTAATAGGGAGTAAGAGAAATTTCAACTGGCGAAATCCTTGAAAAGATTCAAGTAGATACGAGCGGTTTCAATCCCTAATAGGGAGTAAGAGAAATTTCAACCAGATCTGATACTTGCAAGAAACTACAGATTCGATGTTTCAATCCCTAATAGGGAGTAAGAGAAATTTCAACAACAAGTGTCCAATCTGGAATAAATAAGCCATATCTTGTTTCAATCCCTAATAGGGAGTAAGAGAAATTTCAACTTCGCTGTACATTTGTTCCATTCGTAGTTCATGAGTTTCAATCCCTAATAGGGAGTAAGAGAAATTTCAACAAAAGCTTATTTAACCTCTATTCTGATATGACACGTTTCAATCCCTAATAGGGAGTAAGAGAAATTTCAACTTATAAGAAAAGCTATCCTGAAACTCAGAGTATTGATTGTTTCAATCCCTAATAGGGAGTAAGAGAAATTTCAACAATCTGATGATTTAAGCAGTGGGCGACAATCGTTCATTGTTTCAATCCCTAATAGGGAGTAAGAGAAATTTCAACTATTGTTTGTCTGGTAATTAATACGGCTATTTGAAAGGTTTCAATCCCTAATAGGGAGTAAGAGAAATTTCAACTCAAAGCCAGCTTTAAAGAAGGTTTCTTCCCACGTTTCAATCCCTAATAGGGAGTAAGAGAAATTTCAACGAGTTGATGTCCCCTCGCCCACCTAATCCAAGATGTTTCAATCCCTAATAGGGAGTAAGAGAAATTTCAACCTTGCAATCCCCAACATTTTGATTATGGCTGATCTGTTTCAATCCCTAATAGGGAGTAAGAGAAATTTCAACAAGTAATCAAACAACTTTTTCCTTAGTTCAAACCTGGTTTCAATCCCTAATAGGGAGTAAGAGAAATTTCAACGATTCAAAGTCTACTCACACCCACACCCTGACCTTAGGTTTCAATCCCTAATAGGGAGTAAGAGAAATTTCAACTACCATAATGTCAAGAGATGCAAAAAAATAAATTTAGTGTTTCAATCCCTAATAGGGAGTAAGAGAAATTTCAACGTATTCCTGTGTTCACAAAGTAAGCTTAGCATTGTTTCAATCCCTAATAGGGAGTAAGAGAAATTTCAACACGTTTATTTAGAGCTAGATAAAACTTACGATGGACTTGTTTCAATCCCTAATAGGGAGTAAGAGAAATTTCAACTCAAATGAATGAGATATTGAATAGCAGAGGCTAATCGTTTCAATCCCTAATAGGGAGTAAGAGAAATTTCAACTGCTATAGCCAGGTCTTACAGGCTACAACGCTCAATTTGTTTCAATCCCTAATAGGGAGTAAGAGAAATTTCAACATGCAATTATTTAGGGCTTATGCAGGCGATCGTAAGGTTTCAATCCCTAATAGGGAGTAAGAGAAATTTCAACCTATTCTTTTCATAATTCCAAGTAGAGGGAATATATAGTTTCAATCCCTAATAGGGAGTAAGAGAAATTTCAACTTCATATCCACAGGATTCATTAAATAAGTTTATCAATGTTTCAATCCCTAATAGGGAGTAAGAGAAATTTCAACGTTCCCAGTCTGTTTCAGCTAGTCCTGTGAATTTAAAGGTTTCAATCCCTAATAGGGAGTAAGAGAAATTTCAACTTAATATAACTGATCAGGCTTTGACCTGCATCAACTGCCTGTTTCAATCCCTAATAGGGAGTAAGAGAAATTTCAACAATTAAAGGTTGCAAGAGATTATTTAGAATTAAATGTTTCAATCCCTAATAGGGAGTAAGAGAAATTTCAACCTTCCAAGATCTTGGTTTAATCAAAATCACAACTGATGTTTCAATCCCTAATAGGGAGTAAGAGAAATTTCAACAAAATAATTGTCCAATTTCCTGGTAAAGGCATATACGTTTCAATCCCTAATAGGGAGTAAGAGAAATTTCAACTAACCCATTAGAAACAAAGTTCTATGCAAGAACGTTTCAATCCCTAATAGGGAGTAAGAGAAATTTCAACAGAAGCAAGGTATAGTTCTTTTGTTGAGATGAATCGGTTTCAATCCCTAATAGGGAGTAAGAGAAATTTCAACCTATTTGAAATTCTATTTTCATAAGGAATCATGTGAGGTTTCAATCCCTAATAGGGAGTAAGAGAAATTTCAACTTTTGGAAACTCCAGACAACGCCCCAGATGTATTCTTGTTTCAATCCCTAATAGGGAGTAAGAGAAATTTCAACCAGTGGCAGCGATTGTTCATCCTCCGAGTCAAAGTCGTTTCAATCCCTAATAGGGAGTAAGAGAAATTTCAACGTTAAGCTAACTGGAGACAGGATTGGAAATCTTGTTGTTTCAATCCCTAATAGGGAGTAAGAGAAATTTCAACGTGCTGAAAATGTTTATGAGCAATGTTTAATGCTTTTAGGTTTCAATCCCTAATAGGGAGTAAGAGAAATTTCAACAACAACATCTTGATGCTAATCCTGATATACAATATGGTTTCAATCCCTAATAGGGAGTAAGAGAAATTTCAACCTGGAGCCGGATGCGGTTGAATCTCTTGGCTTAATTTCAGTTTCAATCCCTAATAGGGAGTAAGAGAAATTTCAACATTCACGTTCTTCTTCTGAATCGCCATAAAAACTCGTTTCAATCCCTAATAGGGAGTAAGAGAAATTTCAACTCTAGAGTATTTCATCTAAAGTCGCTGATTTAGTGTTTCAATCCCTAATAGGGAGTAAGAGAAATTTCAACTTTAAGGGTAAAGAATGGCTTGTTAAAGGAGTCTTGTTTCAATCCCTAATAGGGAGTAAGAGAAATTTCAACCCATAACATACTTAATACGCTCATGATGGGTTATTGGTTTCAATCCCTAATAGGGAGTAAGAGAAATTTCAACTTGGTTAGAAAGTCCCCGAGTGACTATCCACATTGTTTCAATCCCTAATAGGGAGTAAGAGAAATTTCAACTGACCCAGGAAGACTTAGAACCTATAGTCAGAAGTTTCAATCCCTAATAGGGAGTAAGAGAAATTTCAACTGCGGCACTCAGAAAACTGCACCATATAAAGTTTTCAAGGTTCAAAAGCGCGGCTGGTCTGATCATAACATGCAAAAAAGTAAATTAATTGACAGGTAAATCGCTGAAATCCAGTCAGGGCAAAGAGCGCGGATGGTTATAAAATAATTTTCTCCGAAATCCTTGTCCTGTAAGCCATCCAAGCATTTTTTTCTAAACCCATTTTTCTACACCTACCCATCCGCGCCATCGGCTAAAAAAATCATCTTATTGCAAGGTTATTAACCACCCATCATTACAAAAACAGCAGCCACACAGCATGGAATTACATAGAATTCGCCGTAGGTTGGGCTTCTTGATAAATAATTTCCTGAAACTGAATCACGTCTCTAAGTGGATCAGCATGAAGGACTTTCACTAACATCTGTTCGCCCAAATTCACAGAACGTTTAAATAACATTGGCAACTGCAAGCCTAAATCTTCTAACAAAATCAGGGCTAAGCCACTATCTTCTCTCAACCACATCAGCACTGTTGTTTCCCAAATTTCATCAGGCTGACGGCGCAAATATTCTAAAGCCCAATATCTATTCGTTTGCCGTTCTACCATTGTCACCTCTTGGGTGATTGAAGATACGGTCATCATGACTTGTTTTAACTGTTCCGCTGAAAAGGGCAACACTTCACCACGTAGGTGTGCTTTCAGTTGAAAGTGAGTCAGCAAATCACTATACCGACGGATGGGAGAAGTGGCTTGGGTGTAAGTGTCTAAACCTAAACCAGAATGACGCACGGGGGTTATACTCATTTCGCTTTTAGGCATACAACGACGCATCGCGCAAGCCCGGACAAATCCTGCTGGCAGTTGTAGCAGTTCTTGCTCCGGAGGTAACTCCGGCTGTGGTTGACCGCGAAAGGGCAAGGGTATGTTATACTTTTGACCGTAACGAGCAGCAACTTCGCCAGCAACAATCATCATCTCAGCGACCAATTGCCGTGATGTGGAGTCTTGTAATATATCGATGCTGATATTGTCGCCTTTGACTTTAATCATTGCCTCGGGCATGTTGATGCTGATTGCTCCTTGAGAATACCGCCAAGTTTTACGTCGTCGTGCCCAATTGGCGATCGCCGCAATTTCTGATTCTGCCTGCACGCCCAAATCCAACACTTCGTCAACATCTTCGTAAGTCAGGCGATAGGTTGGTTTAATGAAACTTGGATGGATGGTGTAATCTTCTACTGCCCCGCTGTCATCTAAAATAATTCCAAAACTCAAGGCATAACAGATTTTTCCCTGCACCAAGCTCATTGGTCCTGTTGCCAGAATTTCAGGGAACATAGGAACCATGCCTGTCGGCAAATATACTGTACTGCCTCGCTTTCTTGCGTCTAAATCTAACTCATCTTCTGGTATCAACCAGCGTGTCGGATCAGCAATATGCACCCACAACCGTTCTCTGCCATCGCCAAGCAATTCCCAACTTAGACCATCATCTATCTCGGTTGTACTTTCGTCATCGATTGTGTACACCTTAAGATGAGTCAAATCCAGGCGGTTGACGTCTCTGTCTGGTGGATGTGATTCCAATCGCTGTTGCGACACTTCTAATACCTTGCTAGCGAACTGTACCGGAATTGACGAACGACGTAAAAATAAGTTTTCATAAGGACTCCAACAACCCAAATCCACTAACAGTTGAAATGCTCCTTGGGGGGTTGCGGGACGTCCCAGCATATTCATCGTTTCCAAAACCAATGCTGGGGGAGGATAAGCACGAGCTAGGGAGTCATAGTTTAACCCGACACGTACTATATCAGCAACTAACGCTGCATATTTTTCTATGGCTTCTAGGCGGTGGCGATCATAGCGTTGCCATTCTACTGGTTCACCTTTGAGCGCCTGTTCTACTCTAGCCAGAAATTCCTGCTGTCCTTTAGCTTTGAGTGCCTCTATTTCTAGTTGGTGTTTGCGTTCTGCGACTTGAGCTGCACTTCGCGGCTCGTAAGCGTCTCCCTTCTGTTTGAAGTAAATTTTATCATCTGATAATAAAAGATACGCAGCGTAGCAATAAGGTGCTTGTGATTCAGAAAACAGTAAATTTGCCATCTCACAAGGCGTTACTGTTTCCCCACCTTCTACGAGTAATTCCCAAGCTACTTCTAGACTGGAGGGGTCTAAATAAGGCTTAACTTCCTCTAAGAATCCGGAGATTTGTGAAGGTTTGTACGTTTCCCCAGTCACTGCGTAAGTTATTTGCCGAGGTGCGAGACTGTGGGATTGACCACGTTCATCTACTACAAACAAACGAGTTTTGCCGTCTGGGCGGTCTACTACACCCAAACGGCGATCGCTACCAAGTCGAAATTCAACTAGCGTCCCCTTCTCCACAAGCCTCGCAATGATTTATATTCAGAATTTTTATTTGAGATTTTAGTTAGGAGTTAGGAGTTAGGAGTCAATTACTCATTACTCTTAACTCATCACTCTTAACTATTATTAGCCTTCAGCATTGATAAACGGCAACAATGCCATAATACGAGCACGTTTAATTGATAATGTCAACTCTCGCTGTTGCTGAGATGTCAGTCCTGTAATTCGTCGAGGTAATATCTTGCCTCGCTCAGTGATAAACTTACGCAGCAAATCAACATCTTTGTAATCAATTGGTTCTCCCGGCTTAATCGGGGATAAACGACGGCGGTAATAGCTCATTGTTACTTAATTTCCTTGTGAACGGTATGTTTGTTGCAGTGCGGGCAGAACTTTTTGAGTTCTAGTCGATTGGTGGTGTTTCGACGATTCTTTGTGCTTGTATAACGCGAAACTCCAGGAGACCGCTTATCTGAATTCGTACGACACTCAGTACATTCGAGTGTGATTATTATCCGGGCACCTTTACTCTTGGCCATAATCTTACAAAAAGTGGATTTGGAGGAGAATCAGCAGTTATCAGTTACCAGTTACCAGTTATTTAGTTATGAGTTATCACAGAGGTCAAGAAATCGCTTCTTCTGTTCCCTGTTCCCTGTTCCCTGTTCCCTATTCCCTGTTTCCTGTTCCCTGTTCCCTGATTTAACACAAATAACAATTATCTCATATTTCGCCGCCTTTTTTCAACTAACCGCTTAATTTTTATGTCAAGAGAATAGCCGCGACGCGACGAAACGACCATAGTCTTGGCATAGCGGTCATGCAAAGCTTGCCGCAGTTGGGTATCAGAAAAAGCTGCACCACAGTCTATTGCCAAGGGAACAAATAGCAGTATAGCAGTGGGATTACGTATGATGTTACTCAGAGCGATCGAAACCAGAAGTGCCCCAAGTCCGATTATTCCTTCTCGCTTCAAAAGAGATTGTAAATCAGGAACTCTACCTCGTTCGATTTCTAATACCTTGATATCAAAAGCATAGTGCCCTAAACTTTGCCCTTGATTGTTGTAAGGTACAATAACCCGTAAAATTACCCAAGCAATAGTAAAAACTAGTATCTGAAGAATTTGCACACCGACTTGAGAACTTCCCAATAAGGAACTCACTGTCCAGACACAAAGAAAATCAATGCCTGATGCCATTCCTCTTCGCCCAAAATCAACTTTAGGATAGTGTTTGGGAGGAACTTGTTCAATAGACATATTTAAGATGCGTATTTAGAGGAAGTTTGGAGGTTGGTTTTGTTTTTCCCTCTAGTTTAATGTTAAAGTTACTTACGCATTCTTTCCGGCAGAGAGCCGATGAGATTTGTGCTTCAAACTTTGTAAATCTGAACCACTTTCAATAAGTTCTAAGGACTGCAAACTTTGATGATTCAATGAAAGCTTGACTGTAAATGTTGTCCCTACTCCCACTTGGCTTTCTAAGTCGATCTGACCTTGATGCAGTTCAACACACTTTTTAACTATCGATAGTCCCAGTCCTGTTCCTGGAATAGTACCTACATTGCTGGCACGATGGAAAGTTTCAAACAAAAGTTGTTGGTCTTTGATAGGGATACCAATACCAGAATCTTGGATTTGGAACGTGATAGTATCATCTTGACAAATTACATCAAATCGAATTACTCCTCCTTGAGGAGAATACTTGATGGCATTGGAAAGTAAATTAGTCAAAATGTAACGCAATAAATTTTCATCTACCAGAACTGGAGTACGTTTTCCCTGAAACCTAAAAATAATTTGGTGTTTTCCACTAGCACTTAATTGTAAAGTTTGTGTAAGTTCGCTACAGAAATGTTCTAAATCTTGCAGTGTAGGTTCGTATTGTAGTTTGCCTGCATCACTTCTGCCCCAAAATAAAACTTCATCTAATAATTGCTGCATCTGACGTATGGCAGTTTGAATTTTGCCAAAGTATTTACTTCTTTGCGGGTCAGACAACTGATGGTTATATGATTCGAGTAGTTCTACTGCTGTGCGAATCACGGACATTGGATTGCGAAACTCATGGGAGACCATCGAAACAAAGTTAGATTTCATTTCGTTGAGTTCCCGTTCCTGTTGCCATGCTTTGATCATCTCTGCTTCAGCGCGTTTTTGCTCGCTAACATCACAAGCTTCGACAATCAGTAGCACCACTTTTCCAGTTTCATCTTTTAACGGTCTGACGGAAAAGTCAATCCACTGGATAAAATCGTTTGCGCTGCGTAATTGCAATTCATGGCGGAGAAACTCACCATCAGCAGCTTTGGCAATAATACTTTTCAACCACCCTGGATTTACAGAAGATAAATTCCAGCTTTCAAGACTCCACAACGGTTTGCCAACACAATCTTGTTGAGTACGCCACAAATTCAGGGCAGATTGGTTCATTTCCACAATCATCCCCTTACAACTAAGTAGCACTATTGATTGAGATGTTTGTTCAAAAACTCCCTGCAAGCGATGCTGACATTCTCGTAGTTCATTCAGAATTTGTCGCCGCTCGATAGCATATCGAATAACATGTTCTAGTAAATTTGGCGTAATTTGTCCTTTTACCAGATAATCTTGTACACTATTAGCCACTGCTTGTAAAGCAATGTTTTCATCGTCAAACTCCGTTAGCACCACTGTTGGGATGTTTGGTGCTGTAGTAGAAAATTTTGCCAAAGTGTTCAATCCTTGAGAATCCGGTAGAGAAAGGTCTAACAAAACTAGATCAAAAACGTTTTTGCTACAGGCTTTGAGCGCATCATTGAGACGCTCCAAATGTACCACACGCCATTTTTCCTTACCTAAATGCCAAAGTGTTTGCTGCAACAACTTGGCATCGGTGGGATTATCTTCTACTAAAAGAATGCTAATTGATGCCTTATTCATAAAATTAAGTTATTTTACTGCTGTGATGTGAACTTGGGATAGTTCTTCGCAGCGAAATATAATGACGACGTTATTATGATGTTGAACTATATGTATGAATTGTGCTGTGTCAGTAGTCACTGTTGCTAAGGGGTTATCGGTAATAATGGCATTGCTTTATACAATCTTTATGGAAACTTTATTTAAAAATGGCTCCTTACCAGCCGCAGTATAAAATAATAATCAGTGACAAAAAGTTTTGAGACTGTAACTAATCCGGCTATTGACCAGCAAGTAGTAAACTAATTGCTGCATCTACATTGACCTTTTCACAATGTAACTCATGTCGTCTTAAGGTGACGAGTCCAGACGCTCTTAGTATTTTGATTGTTTTAGTTTTGTGTTTGGAAAGTTTCTTGGTTAGGTTATTACGAGGACGATATTATGCTATCAGTTAGCGATGCAGAAAATATTATTTTCAATCTAGTACAACCGCTGAATACTCAACAAGATACAGAATTGGTTGATTTGTTATCAACAGGTGATACTCTTTTGGATTTGTCCCCTTGGAGCGATGGCTTCTCTACCAGACGCGCAAGGGACGCTGCTGCGCTCCGCGCAGATCGCATTTTAGCATCACAGGTGACTAGTGAACTGGATTTTCCCCACTGGGACAACTCAGCAATGGATGGCTATGCAGTGCGGTATGAAGATGTGTACAACTGTAACGAGGACAAGCCAGCAGTTTTAGAGATTGTTGAAGAAATTCCTGCTGGGGTTCAACCGAAATCTACTATTCAATCAGGGCAAGCGGCGCGAATTTTTACAGGTGCAGTCATGCCTACGGGTACTGATACAGTTGTGATGCAAGAAAGAACACGTCGGGAAGGAAACCGTGTGATTATCCTTACAGCTCCAAAACTGCAAGAATTTGTGAGAAAACGGGGAATGTACTACCGAGCGGGGGAACAATTACTACCACCAGGTATTCTGTTGAAGGCTTCAGAAATTGCTGTATTAGCTGCATTTCAATGTACCCAACTGAAGGTTTTTCGCCGTCCCCGTGTTGCTATTTTCTCTACAGGAGATGAACTGGTTACACCTGACAAACCATTGCAACCTGGTCAAATTGTAGATTCAAACCGGTATGCCTTGGCAACTTTAATTCGACAAAGTGGTGCTGAGCCTATAATGTTAGGAATTGTTAAGGATAAACCAGAAGCGCTCAAGGAAGCTATTGCTTACGCTATAGCTCATGCTGATATCGTTATCTCTTCGGGGGGTGTCTCTGTGGGAGATTATGATTATGTTGAGCAAATTTTAGAGTCACTGGGAGGCAAAATTCACGTTCGTGATATTGCCACTAAACCTGGTAAACCCCTGACAGTTGCCACATTTGAAAACGATGTACGTCCAATTGTGTACTTTGGTTTACCAGGAAACCCCGTTGCTGCTTTGGTGACTTTTTGGCGATTTGTACAACCAGCTATCAAAAAACTTTCAGGACTTGCTCAAGGTTGGGAACCAGTATATATCAAAGCGCTGGCGCGTCAGGAGTTGTGTTCAGGTGGTAAGCGCGAAACTTATGTTTGGGGTCAGTTGTCCGTCAAAAATGGAGTTTACGAATTTCAGCCAGCAGGTGGTCTTCAAAATTCTGGCAACTTAATTAATTTAGCTCAAACCAATGGCTTAGCGGTTCTACCTGTGGGTACGACACTTATTGCTGCAAAAGAACAAGTGCAAGTCTTACAGATAGGGTCTTGAGACTTCCACAGCTTTGTTAGGATACTTAGCTACACCACAATATTTACGGTAATTCACGCGGGAAGTTGAATTACTGTAAGACCTTTGACGCTTCAGGTGAAGGATTTTGAATTTTAGGAATAGGAGCAATCATTTGCACAGACCAGTAGCTAAAAACCATGAAAATCAAACCAGATACTACGCCCAACATTAAGCCAGTGAGTAAAGTCAGTTTTCCTGGAGAAATACAAATAGTCTGATCGTTTTCTGATGATGGATTAAGAGTTGACTCCTGTGTTGGTGTGTAGAGTTTGGTTACTAACTCCACTATCTCTTGTTCTGAAATATTGTTTGTTTGGTTGTTTAAAAGTGGTGCGGATAGGTTGTTCTCAAAAACTTGGTTAACATTCTGCTCAGGAAAGGAGTTTTGGTACTCGGATCTTACATTTTGTGGTAGAAGAGTAGAAGCCCACTGTTGTGTTGACGTGTAAAAATCAGTGAGTGGCGCAAGCGCTTCTAATGCTTCTTTTGCCGAGTTATATCGGTCTCTAAAGTGGTGACATACCATCTTATTGAGTACTAAAGCAAGCTTCTCATTAACTTGAGCTAACTCTTGCCAAAGAATTTCACCTGTATTGCGGTCTTCAGGTAGTTGTGTCGGATGCACTCCTGTTAGTGCTTGGATAGCAATCATACCTAGGGCATAGATATCACTATTAGGACGTGGTTTGCCTCGTTGTTGCTCATGGGGCATATAGCCTGGTGTACCGATCGCAATGGTTGTATATTCAAGGGGAATGAAGTTTGAAGTTTTTCCTTGATTTATAATCAATTGATTCCAAATTGGCTTGACCGCACCAAAATCAATCAGGACTAACCGATTGTCTTGCTTTCGTCTAAGAATATTACTGGGCTTGACATCTCTGTGGATCAGTCCGCAACTGTGGACAAAATTCAGGATACTCAAGACCTCCCACAGTAGTTGAAAAACTTTGCTTTGGGACCAGCGATCACCAGGTGGCAATTCTACACTGAGGGCATGCCCTTCAATGAACTGTTGCACCAAGTAGAATTCAAGATTGTCTTCAAAATGAGCTAAAAGATGAGGAACCAGGTCATAGTTGTCCAGTTTTTTCAGGGCTTCTACTTCTCGGCTAAAAAGTTTTCTACGTATTTCTACTGGAATTGGAAACTGACTACTAGGTAAGAAATGTTTTACGACACAGGTGGGATAATCCGGGAGGTGGGTATCTTGAACCAAGTAGGTTTGACCGAATAGACTTTTACCTAAAATTTGAACAACCTGGTAACGCTCCCCTTGTAACTTGGTTAACATGTTACGACATACCTGACGGTTGCATTAACTCATTTTACCTAAAAAATCTTTATTGAGCAAAATTATACACGTTTTGCATTCATATTCATCACCTTACCTCACCCCCCGCAAGGGGGTGAGGTTTTGGAACTTAAGTTTCTGTTAGAAATATGCTTTTTACCAAGTCGGCTTTACCTAAATTCGCCAAACCCGTATTTCAACCTCACAAACAGTGCATTTAGTAGTTTCCAGAGGTTTAGTGCCACTAAACCAATGCCAACAAAAGTAAAATCAAATCAACACGAAAGTTATCCAATGGTCTCCAAATTGTTTGTGATTCTTAAGAATAAGGATCGAGAATAGCAAGCAGGTGAAGCCAGCACCACACTTTTACCTAAAGTTCAGGGGCAAAAAGGAATTGATCTGGCTGGGTTGATGGTGCTTTGTTACACCTGCTTAAGTATGGAGAATATGCATAATCGCAGAAACTGTCAAATTTCACCCTACAAAAGCTGGGGCACATTCCAATCAGGACGTAACTCTGCTGCCTGACGCAAATAGGCATGGTAAATTGGGGTGGAGGTCGGGAGATAGGCGTGAACTAAAAACCGGATGCAACGTTTTAAGCTGCCATCAACTTGCATTTCCTGTACATCTAACATAGGTACACTGTCCCAGTAGGGGCGTGAACGTGCAATTGCAGCAGGAAAAGTAGCATTTAAATCCTTTGTTACGGAGAAAGTCACACTAATAATATCTGTTGGATGCAATTGATTCCGTTTTTCTAGTTCATCTAGTAATTCAATTACAGCTTCTCGCATTGCTTCAACCGTATTTTCTGGGACAGTCGTTGCTCCGCGAATAGCCCGCATTCGCCACTCCACTCAAAAATCCTCCTTATTATGAAAGGTCATTAGTCAAATGACCAATGACAAAAAACAAATCACGATTTATGGTCTATACAACCATAGGGGTAAACCACTGGTAGACACCTCGAATTCGACCCAACCGAAACCAGCCCCAAGTCCTGAAGAAGCTTGACGGCTTCCTGGCAAAATGCGGCTCAACAGAGGTTTGGGTTCTTCAAAGGTGTAAACGGGGGCTTTTTCCGGGTCAAGACCAGCCAGCTCCGCAGCCCAACGCCGAGCATCTTCTTCCGTTCCCAGACGATCTACAATACCTAACTCTAAGGCTTGCTGTCCAGTGAAAATTCGACCGTCTGCGAAACTTCTCACAGTTTCTACTGCCAGGGAACGTGCGTCAGCTACTGTCTGAACAAACTGCTGGTAACTTGTATCAATTAATTCTTGCAAAATGCTTTGTTCCGGTTCTGTTAGTTCCCGATCAAACGCCAAAATGTCTTTGTAAGGACCAGACTTTATAACTTTAAAGGAAACACCTACTTTTTGCAACAGACGTTCCAAGTTATTACCACGCAAAATCACACCAATACTACCTGTAATCGTACCAGGGTTAGCCATGACGTGTTGCGCTCCCATGCCTACGTAGACTCCACCAGAAGCAGAAATGTTACCAAAACTAGCAACTATTTTTACTTTCTCGCGCAACCGCTTCAAAGCACTGTAGATTTCTTGAGAATCTCCTACTGTCCCACCAGGACTGTCTATCCGTAGCAGTAAAGCCGGAAATTTTCTTTCTTCTAAAGTTTTTAGGGCTTCTAGTACTCGCTTGCGAGTCGCACCGGCAATGACACCCGTCATTTCAATACGAGCAATTTGTTTACGAAAATTGGGCTTAAAAGGCCAAACCATGAGCAGTAAAAAAACCTCCTAACAAACTTAATCATAAAACGTTAAGCGCTCAAACCACTTGCTTTCCCTATGTTAAGAAAAACAAGCAAGTCGTATACATTATTAAATTTAATAAAAATTTAATAATGTATGTAGATATTGACCTGCTATGATACTTAAGTAAAGAAAAAAAAAGTAAAAAATACTTCAAGCAGTAGAAGACAACAAAAGTTTTTTCTCTTCCCCGAAAGATATAACCATATATACTTAGAAAAATACTACAGCCTACCCTACAAAGGGTAAGTAGCTTAATATTTATTAGATTGACTTGAACATAGCGCAATGCAATATTAACCTGCAGCATCTGCAAGCTTAACAATTAAAAGGTGTATTTAGCGTATGAGTATATGTAGTGTAGTGGCATTCAACATAAATCATCGCAGTTGATTTATGGCAATTGCGAGTGACGCAGCACTACCAGCGTATGAATTATTGAGAAGTCTAGTTCCTAATCCATCAAGACACAGAACAAAATACAAAGGCAGAAGTAAGTAAAACAGAATAAATCTATCGCAGCATTTGATACCTGTAATAAGCATAAGTATCAAACAGCGCTCCGACAAAACTGCAAGTTGAACAGATAACAAATAATCCTCCAACAGGGGTGCCACTGCCAAATACAGAGAGAAACTCAGTAATTAGACTGGAAACAACTTCTGTAACCTCTTGTAAGCCAGGAATATAACCAGCCAGGGATAAGGCGAATAACACGCCACCAAACAATAACATGGGAGTGACGAAGCTAAAAATAATCGATAGCACCAGTGATCGCAGAAAGTTCATCATAATAGTCATTGGGATAAGCTCCTTAAGTTCACAAGGCAGACAAATTTAGTCTAGTCAGTTGTCACCTTCTACAATAAGCGCGATCGCCCCGGCTCAGACGATAGTTCAAAAATCTTAAGTTTTTATTAAAGTATATACACAATCTCCCCAGGATATGTGGCTAAATGCAAACAGGGTTTGACACAGCCCAAACCCTGAAAAATCAACCTTTAATCATGTCGTTGCAGCTTTTGCCCTAGTGATAAGGCCGCTTGCTAAAGCTTAAATTTCTGAGATTTGCTTTAAACTAAGTTAATCTTTCACGAAAGCAGAGGACTGAGGCAGTGAGGGAGCAGAATAATTTATGACTCATGACCCTTCGGGTTCGCCAGATGCCTGGCTGTCGGGAAACCCTCCCGCAGCACTGGTCTGACTTCTGACTCATAACCTCTTAGAAAAGTGAGATTTTACGAGATCCTGTTAAGCGTTAAGCCTTCCCTACAACTGCCACCAAGTCTGATAACTAGCTCTGGAATTCGCTATGATGGCGGCAGTTACAGAGTTGAGCTTCAACATTGAGTGAAACAACATCCAAATCTGGTTTCGGAGTATGGACTCAGCGATTGCTGGCAGCAATTTTCTTGGCTGGACAAGTCATAGTTCACCTGTTACGGGGGAGAATCAATCGGCGCAATACGCTAGAGCAAATGGCAGCAGTCGGTCCAGATTCCCTGTTTATTGCCCTAGTAACGGCTGTTTTTGTTGGTGCAGTATTTACTATTCAGGTGGCGCGGGAGTTTATTAACTTTGGCGCAGGAAACTCAGTTGGCGGAGTGCTGGCGGTAGCGCTAACACGCGAACTCTCGCCTGTTTTGACAGCTGTGGTTTTAGCAGGACGAGTAGGTTCAGCGTTTGCAGCAGAAATCGCCACAATGCGAGTTACTGAACAAATTGATGCTCTTTTAATGTTAAAAACTGATCCAATTGATTACTTGGTTATCCCTCGTGTACTTGCATGCTGCTTAATGTTACCAATTTTAACGCTCTTATCTCTGGTAACAGGTATGCTAGGGGGATTAATTATTGCAATAAATATATATAATTTGTCGGAAAATGTGTTTCTAGACTCAGCCCGCAGCTTTATTGGCATTTGGGACATTGTGAGCGCCATGATTAAAGCGTGTTGCTTTGGAATTTTAATAGCCGTCATTGGGTGCAGTTGGGGTTTAACGACAACCGGAGGAGCAAAAGGAGTCGGACAATCAACCACAACCGCTGTTGTCACTGCTTTGTTAATTATATTTGTTAGCAATTTCTTTCTTTCTTGGATTATGTTCCAAGGAAGTGGCAGTGCATCATTGCAAGGGTTGTAGACCAGTTACCAGTTACCAGTTACCAGTTATCAGTTAACAGATATTTCAACCTTCTTCGGTTTTAAGAGTTAAGCGTTCGCTGATTGGAGTGAGGATTTATAGTCCTTAGTCTATACACTAGCTCCTAGAATAGAAATAATGTTTACTAAGGAAACAGGAGTTTTGACTGTGACGACTTCATATACGTCTAACCCCGCATCTACCACCGTCGAGCTCAAGTCTAGTTACAATATACCCTTGGTGTTAGTGGTTGCAGCAATCCCAATGCTGATTGTACAACCTTGGGTGGCAGGCTTGATGGGTCTTTTTGGCTTGTTTCTCATGTTTCAAGCTGTCACACTGCGTCTGTTATTTACTCCTACCGATTTGGATATTTACAGAGGTGAAAAATTAATTCGGCGCTTTCCCTACCGGGAATGGCAAAACTGGCGCATATTCTGGAATCGGGTTCCTATTCTGTTTTACTTTAAAGAAGTTAAAAGTATTCACTTTCTGCCGATTTTATTTGATCCTAATACTCTCAAAACTTGCTTAGAACAACGCTGTCCGCGCATTTAGTCCCAAGAGCAAGTTTGCAAATCACTCAGAACAGAGGACTCATTGCTCAGAACTATTTTGGACTTAAGACTTTGATAGCAAGTAAATTATATATTGCTGAAAGCTATTTATTCGCGTCATAGGAATGACACTGTTGTTTATGAACCCAGAGGAATTTCAAACACCACAACCAACTGATGAGTCGTTCAAGCACAAAGAACAACCCAAAGTTAAACAACCAGAAAACTCTAAAGTTGAGTCAGTGGTGGAAATAGCAGCGCAAAACTCCAAAGTTGACACACAGAATAAGCCGCTGTCGTCGTCTTCTGCTGTGTCTCATTCAGGCGCAGCAGAGCAAAATCTTATAGATGAGTTAACGCCAGAGTCAACTGCCGAGGTTGTGACGCTTTTAGAAGAGGAAATTACCGCGCTGGGATCACAAGTAGAATCAGAACCACAAAATTATCGTCAACAAGAGGAACTCACACAACGAGTTGCACAGTTGCAAAGCCAAAAACAAGCGCTGAAAGAAGAAATAGCAAACCTGCAAGCCTCTTACAAAACTCTTTACAGCCAGTTGGGCGAAACTCAAATGACGATGACGCAACTGGTGCAAGAGGCGCTTTCTGGGCTAGAACAACGTAAAGCAGCGCTGCAAATTTCTGTAGAACAGTTGGAACGGCGTCAAGAACGGATTCGCAATGAGATGCGAACCACTTTTGCAGGCACTTCTCAAGACTTAGCAATTCGGGTACAAGGTTTTAAAGACTACCTCACAGGTAGTTTACAAGATCTGGCAGCAGCAGCAGAACAGTTGCAACTCGTGCCAAAACCGAAACCAGAACCAGAAAAGCTAGAAGTAAAAGAGGTTAAGCAAGCCCAAGCGCAAAGCGCAACCCCAGAATTTGCTCAACAGCAGTTTCAAGATACGACAAAACAAGTGCGCCGTTTGATTGATCAGTATCGCGCGAAACCAGATTATTATGGTCCACCGTGGCAACTGCGTCGCACTTTTGAACCAGTTCATGCAGAACGAGTTTCTAACTGGTTTTTTAGCCAAGGAGGACGAGGTGCTTTGCGGACGACGGGCAGTCGGTTGCAGAATATTCTTATTGCCTCAGCAGTGATTTCGATATTACACCAATTGTATAGCGATCGCCTCCGCACTTTAGTATTAGCAAATACACCAGAACGCTTGGGTGAATGGCGACGAGGTTTACAGGACTGCTTAGGAATTGGTCGTCCAGATTTTGGACCAGACAAGGGTATGGTATTATTTGAAACTCCAGAAGCTTTAGCACAAAAAGCAGACCGACTCGTAAAAGCCAATCAACTACCTTTGATTTTGATTGATGATTCTGAAGAGCAAATTAGTTTGGGACTCTTGCAGTTTCCTTTGTGGTTAGCCTTTGCTCCTGACCCCAAAATGATGAGAAATTATGATGATGACTATTAATGAGTCATTAGTCATTAGTCATTCTTCTTGACTTTTTTGAATTTTGAATTTTGAATTTTGAATTTTGAATTTTGAATTGTTTATGGCTATTTGGTTAAGTTTGTGCGGAGCAGTTTTGGTGTTAGCTTATCTCGTGGGTTCTACACCCACTGGATACACTGTAGCTAAGCGATTGAAAGGTATTGATCTCAGGGAAGTTGGTTCCGGTTCAACTGGTGCAACTAATGTGCTGAGAACTCTGGGAAAAGGGCCAGGGGCTTTTGTTTTAATGATAGATTGCTTGAAGGGAGTGTTAGCGATCGCTCTGGTTTGGTGGTTGTTCAACTTTGCCCCGAGTCAAAATCTTATTCCTTCAGAAGTTAATCCGCAATTGTGGCAACCTTGGATGGTGATTTTATCTGGGTTAGCTGCCATACTTGGACATAGTAAATCAATTTTTCTCGGTTTTGCTGGTGGTAAATCTGTTGCAACTGGTTTAGGTATTTTACTGGCGATGAATTGGCACGTTGGTTTAGCTACGTTTGGCGTTTTTGCTATTGTCGTGGCTATATCGCGGATGGTCTCTTTGAGTTCGATCACTGCAGCTATTGGCGTTTCTCTTTTTATGGTGCTTGTGCATCAACCTTTACCTTACATCCTCTTTGGTGTTGTTGGTGGCTTGTATGTTATTTTGCGACACAGTAGCAATATTGGGCGTATACTTGCAGGCACTGAACCAAAATTAGGGCAGAACTTACAGTTGGAAGCGGTAGAAAGTGTAAACTCAGCAAGTTAGCTGATGTAGGTTAGTTCTCAGATTTTGGTATTCTCTAACATCTAAGCAAATTGACACTCCCCGATCGCTCACCAGACGGGGATTCTTGGTTAGTTGACTCGCCGTTAGACGACAGGGTTTTCAGCCTACTTTCTTATAAAACTGTCAGCCATTGAATCCAAAATGGCGTAGAGCTATCTGCGTGGAGCGCAGATCGCGTAAGCGCAAAGCGCACGCTAAGAGAGTTCGCGCAGCGTCTGAGCAGGAGATACAAAGCAGCGTCTCGTAGAGAAGCTATCGCTCTTCACAAAAGTGTCAAAGCAACTTGTGAAACTTAGGTTTTTAAAAAACCAACCAGATTTTGTAAAAACGAAGTACTTATCTTGAATGTTTCTGAGTTTTTGGATTTTTTGAATCCGAAAACAGAGGAATTGTCCGAGTTAGAATTCATCGGATCATTTGTTTTATTAACTATAAACTCTGCTACGGAAACTTCTTCTACCAAACCCACAAGCATGAGCCGGAAAGCAGCTTGCTGAACTATGGTTATTGGTTGGTTGAGTTGAGATGCGATCGCACTTAAAGAAATACTACCATCAGCCAATTCCCACACTTGCCACTCTAATGTATTCAAGTGTATCTGGGGTTTGTCATCAGTTTTACTTCTAATTCCAGAACTCACATCTGGGAGTACCTCAGCAAGCATGTTCCAGTTTTTTAACCCTCTGACAGCCATAAGAGCCACTTCTAGTGTTCTCAAGCTGAGTCCTGTCATCTCCTGCAAAGGCAAATTTGCCTTAGTATCTAGTTTAAAAACTCCCTTTTGGATTTCAAAAAGCTCTCGAATTTGGTGTAATTGGCTGGCGAATAATGAATTTAGCTGTTCAATACTTAATATTCCTTGAGTTTTTAATAGTGATCCCAGCGGTAGTGTTGCTGCTGTTTGCGTCCAAACTTCTTCAATAATTTGCTGGTTTACCCAGCCCCGTTGTGTCATCTTGTAAGATAAACCTTGACCATTTAAGTGATTAGCTGCAGCAACAATACAGCCTAATCGAAACCAAATGTAGTAGTAATGGGATTTAGAACCTGGTATATGAATGTCTGGTAAAGTACAAACCGTTAAACAACCGGATTTACGCCCTTGATCAATCAGTTGAAACAATTCAGCCAAGGAAAAATCCGTAAAAGAACTAGATATGCTCATCCGTGCAAATACTATAAAAGAGTCAAATTATACAAACAAACCACCCTGATATTTTTTTAGCCACTATGTTTGATAGGGAGCATCCTAGTTTTGAAAAAAGACGAGTAATGGCGGCAGCTTTTGGGGGGAAGCGGGGGAACATAACGTGCCTTGGAGCATCTTACTCCATACTTGTAGCAGTAGCCGGCTGTCCGGTCTGCACTACAAGATGAAATCAATTTACACTCTTTGATACTTCCTGTTTTATACTTGCTTTTATGAAAAAACTTAAAAGAGATATACCTGCAAAAAGATGGAGTTTCAATAGTCCATTGCAGTCAAAAATGACTATTGACAAATTACGACTATCATGAACAGTTTGACAACTCAAATAGAATTGTTATTCCGATTTTATAATAACAAAGAAATGGAGTGAAATCTTGAATTTTTCGATATTTGAGTTAACTTTTATGAATAAATAGCAATTAAATTTTTAATTGAATAAGTTATGACTCTATTGAAAGTTGATATATTGGCAAAATTTTCTCATGATGTATGTTATGAATGTAATTTGGAGTTTTTGCTTGATTTTTGTATTCCTGGTATTTCAAGCTGAGGCTCAAGCCGGAGAGTTATCTGAACGTTTGGCACATTTTCCCGAATGGGAAAAATTAACTTCCGTGCGACCTGCTGTGGGAGATTTGGTTTATCCTAACTGGATGATGGGTTCTTGGCAGGTGAAAAGTACGCTGATAGATTTAGTCGCACCGTTAGCTCCTGATATCGTCACACCAGGATTTGAGGGTAATCGTGAATATCTCAACAAACCTGTCAGTTTTGAAGTGCGATTTGTTCGGGAAACAACGCCTCATTCTGGATTGAAAATCATCCCCCGAACAACTAGCAAATCAGAAGTCGTGGCAGATAGAGCTTTTAATGGCTTGAATTTGGCACGCTCATATTTAGGTAACAGCGTGTTATCAGTCAAAGTCGATCCAAATTCTCCTAATCGTCAGATTACGTTTTTACGTGGTGAGCGTCAGCTTGTTTCTATTGTTACAGCACGTGCTACAGAAACAACGCCAGATGGTAAATTCATCACAACAGAATTATTTCAACAACTGTTTAAAGGTGGTGGGCGTCCTTATTTCAATACTGTGGAATCTACGACTGCATATCGCAAACTGAACCAGTTAAATCCTACCATAGAGGCAGATCAAGTCACTGCTATTTATTTGTCGCCTCAAGATCCAAATTACTTTGCCGCTCTTTCTCAACCAGTTGCACTTTATCGCTATCACTTGGAATTTTTCGCCCAATAGTCACCGATGAAGAAATACGCTTAACAGGGAACGCTTAACAGGGAATAGGGAACGCTTAACTCTTAACAGAGAGCAGGAGGAAAGAATTAGAGATGAATCATTTGTATCAGGTCCGATCGTGAAATGGTATTGAAATCAATAACTCCTCGCAACTCAACTCCTTCTAAAGGATGATTTACCATTCTTAACTATTGACTGCAATGTAGTATAATTGTAGTATAAGCTTTCAGGAGTTATAGACTAGCGCTCCAAGGGCAGGTGCATCATGGCAAATTTTCGAGATATTCTCAACTATTTCCGTCCCTACTGGTCGCTAAGTATTTTCAGTATCGCAGCAACCAGCATTTACGAGGTTATTGATTTGGTTGTTCCTTATGGGATTGGGCAAATTTTAAACGTTTTGTCTAATCAACCATTAGATAAACCACTTGAAGGAGTGATTGCCACAATATCAAAGCTAACCAATAACCCAGTCAATAAACCTCTAGAGTTGGGTGTATTGCTGAGTTTAATTTTTCTTGTCACCGTGTTGAAAGCGCCGACTCAGCCTTGGCTAACGACTTGGTTTCACTGGGATATAGCCTTAAGAGCACGTCGTGATCAGAACCAAAAAGCGATTGAGAAAATTCTTACTCTACCACTAGAATTTTATGATGAAAACAACCCCGGACGCATTGCCGGACGAGTCGCAAGAGGTGTCACCAACCACACCTGGAGTTATCCTGAGATTTCTGGACAGTTGATTCCCAAACTGTTCCGCGTATTGGGAATTTTTGTGTTCATCTGGTTTGTTGACTGGCGAGTTGCGGTTCTCTATCTCATTTCCTTTGTCATTATCCTAAGCTTTACCTTAAGAAAATTGCAGCAATTGATTTGGCGCGAAAACCGCCTGGATAAATACATGGAAGATACCGAAAGTCGGACTTCCGAAATCATCTCCAATATCAAAACAGTCAAAGCATTTGCTACTGAAGCAAAAGAACTACAACGGCAAAAACGACGCTTGATTCGTGAACTGAGGGTGATTGAAACTCGTATCCACAAAGGTTATGTCAAGCTCAATACCTGGCAAAAAACTATGATTCAGTTTTGTGTTTTTACAGTGCTAGGTTTGACGTTGGTGGAGACAGTAAAAGGTCAAATTTCCCTAGGTCACTTTGTCATGACTTTAACTCTTTCCAGCATGGCTTATGCCGAGTTGGAACCTATCAGCGTCCTAGCGGAGGTTTTTGCCCGTCGCTATCCTTCAATGATGCGGTTTCACGAGTTCCTCAAAGTCCCAATCAGAGTCGATGGAGTTGGACTTTTAGAAGAGCGAAACATTGCAAATAATCCTTACCAATTTACAGGGAAAGTCGAGTTTTCACACGTCAGTTTTGGATATCAATCTGAACGTCCAGTTTTGGAAGATATCAATCTTTTGATAGAGCCATATCAAACAGTAGCGTTAGTCGGTCGTTCTGGTTCTGGTAAGTCTACCTTAGTGAAGCTGCTTTTGCAGTACTTTGAACCTCAACAAGGTCAAATTCTGATTGACGGTCAAGATATTCGCAGCCTTGATGTCGGAAGCTATAGACGAAGACTGGCTATAGTTCACCAAGAAGTCGATGTTTTCAACGGAACCTTGCTGGATAACCTGAGATACGGGAAGCCTGATGCTAGTTTTAAGCAGGTTCAAGAAGCCTGTAGAATCTCCAGACTAGATGAAGTCATACAGCACCTACCTGAAGGCTATTACACAGTAGTCGGTGAGAGGGGTGTGAGGTTGTCTGGTGGACAAAGACAGCGCTTAGGAATTGCTAGGGCATTAGTTATGGAACCAGACGTGCTGATTTTTGACGAAGCGACTTCCAGCTTAGACTACGAGTCAGAGCGTTCTATTCAACTAGCAATGCGCTCAATTCTGGGAACCCGTACTACAATCATCATTGCCCACCGTCTGAGTACAGTACGGGAAGCAGATAAAATTGTGGTTCTGGATAAGGGCAGGATTGTAGAAATAGGTAACCACGACGAACTCTTGCGCCACAAAGGAATTTACCGCCGCTTGCACTCACTGCAAGAAACAGGTGAACTAGTAAGCTAGGGCACAGGTTGTAGGGTATGGGATGGCTTAACTGTGCCCTATGACTTTTTTTTCAAAAAGAGCTTGCAATTTAAAAGTATTGTGATAACATAAGAAGTCGTGGACAACATGGGTCGATGTCCGAGTGGCTAAAGGAGGCGGACTGTAAATCCGCTGGCTAACGCCTACGCTAGTTCGAATCTAGCTCGGCCCATCTCAAATCTCAATATTATGTGTTGAGTATTGAGTCTGCGAAAAGCTAACGAATCTGTGAGTAGTCAATACTCATTTCTCAAAACTAAACGTTGCCCGTGTGGCTCAGTGGTAGAGCACACCCTTGGTAAGGGTGAGGTCACGAGTTCAATCCTCGTCACGGGCTTTCTATAAAATCACATCCTTCGGCAGCAGTTGTGTACAACCAACTACCCCGCTGCTTGAAAATTGTGCGATGTCTATTTAGCGTTCGGCTGAGTCCTCCGGACACGCCAAGGGCGAACGCTCACGGTAAGGCTTCGACTACGCTCAGCCTTACATCCCTAAGTACGTCTGGCAAAAGATGGTGTAACGATTGAATGCGTGACTTCCCCAAGTCAATTTTTCTTCGGCGAACCAGTCCCTAATATATCTAATAACGCTTTTCGATAAATCTTTATACCTTCAGCATTGAGATGGTCGCCATCACTCGTTAAATTGTCTTTTAAAACATTATTTTCATATAAAGGTTGTACACCGGATGATTCAACTGGCACATTTTCTGTTGTTGCAACTTGATTCATCACAGTATTTATTTCTTCCACTTTAGCCAATGGGGCTGAGACACTCGGATCAATACTCGCAGCAACTGTTGAGTAGAAAGCAGGAATCAGAAAAATTTCTTTAGTTCCCATTGCTCTGACTAAGGAAATAGCTTCTTTGAGTTTTTCGGTAAATAACTCATTGCTAAGTCCATACCAAGCATCATTTCCACCAATAGCAATTATAGTTTTTTGGCACTTCACATTAGCAGGAGCTAAAAGTTTCAGTTGTTCAACTAACGAAATTGCACTCAATCCATTTAAGGCAAAATTAAAAGTCCCCTCACCAAGAGAATTCCCGAGTTCAGCAGAAACAGAATCTCCAAATAAGCAACCTGAGAATTGCTTACCTTGGCTTGCTAGTATCTGATACTGGGTTTCGATTTGCCATATAGGTGTAGAACTGAGATTATCTTTTGGTGGTACATTAGGTGAACCTGAATAAAAATTGGATTTCTTCATAATTTCCAATGCTGCAGGCACATCCACGACTAGTTTGTCACTGGGATAGGCTTCTAGAAAGCTGATGATTCCAAGACCTTCTTTTGAATTTGTTCCCAGGATAACAGCAGCTCTTAATGCCTGTATTCCAGCTTGATCACGACGTGCAATGCCCTTGGAAACCACAGCTAAAAGTCTTTTGCCAAGTTGTGTGTCTAGTAGCTTATCCACAGCCACAATATCAAGAGACATTTTTACCTGAAGAGCCTGTTGTAACATCTGTTGCTGTTTAGGATCCAAGTAATTCAGGAAAGATTTGAGTTCGGAAGAAACCTGCTGAGTTTCGGCATACGTACGTAAATCTTCCACAGGAAGTGACTGCTCAAAAAATCCATACCGGATCACAAATTTTTCAGCAGCAAAACTAGAAGATGAACTAAAAAGACTATCAAAAGTTAAAAATACTGCACAGCCTGATATACACAACAGAAAACGGCACAAAAACTTAATTGCTAAAGATATTTGCAATGACATGAATGATTTTTCCAGGTTTTGAAAAAATTTCGCTTACAGTTCTTTTCAGGTTTCATGAAAATGATGATTTGGCAATTTCACTCCTGAGAAAGAGTGGAAGATGACAAATCTTGCTTGGCAGAAGTAGAGGGGTTTGCCTGCTGCTTCTGAATAATAGCTTGCCGAAAACCCAGCACAACCAAAATATTAGCAAGTGTCAAGAAAAATTCTGCGCTTCCGTGCAGCCAATCAACATTTGCCAAAGACTTTCCATAATGCACTTGAGCATAAATCCCCGCTGGAATGGTGACGGCGACAAAGACAAGAGTACCGTAGAAACCATACAGTGCCAAACGGGGCATTTGCGGACTGCGGCTGAGAAACCACAAGAAACCCAAGTAGGGAAACAGGGAAAGGGCAAACAGGGTTTCTTTTGAAATCATTGCTTTGATTCTATAGTTTTGGTGGAGATGGGATTATTTGCAGTTTCGGCAGACTTAGTGGAACGCCAAATCCACACTGCAGCAGCCCAAAGGGTAAAATTACCCAATAAAGTCATACTAGCTTGCAGTGTTACCAACCATTCTAGAGATTCTGGGTTATCAAAATAGTGCCAAGTGCAAGCACACATGGCGCTGACCAGAGCAGGTAACATAGCAAAAGACAATCCCCACCAAGTACGGTTACCAGTGACTTCACCGTATTTCCAAATTAACCAAATAGCGGCAATCCACTCAATAACACTAGATACGTGAATAATCCAAGTCGGAATCGAAAGAGCGTTCATAAAAGTCAAAAAGTCAAGAGTCAAAAGTCATAAATTAAAAATCAGAAGAAAAATGCGGGTACTACTGTCTGGATATTACGGTAAAGGAAATGGTGGCGACGAAGCTTTGTTAGCAACGCTTTTACAGATGCTACCACCATCAGTCACACCTGTGGTTCTCTCTGGCAATCCAGAAGAAACTAACAGTCGCTATGGTGTGGAAGCGTGCGATCGCATGGCACCTTTCACCGTACTACAAGCTTTGCGCTCCTGTGATGCCTTTATTTGGGGTGGTGGTAGCTTAATTCAAGATACAACCAGTGCTGTTAGTCCATTTTATTATGGGCTAATCATGACATTAGCTCAAAAAATGGGCTTAAAAACCATTGCTTGGGGACAAGGAATTGGTCCTTTGAGGCGTTCTGTCACGCGTTGGTTAGCACAGCAAAATTTTGGTGGTTGTAGAAAAGTGAGTGTGCGCGATCGCGCTTCTGCTGCATTACTCACTGATTGGCAAATTCCTTTTATCTTAGCTCCTGATCCAGTTTGGGCGCTACAAAGCAAACCAGTTCCTGGACTTTGGGATTTACCCGCCCCCAGAGTGGCGGTAACTTTGCGAACTCACCCCCAGTTAACCCAAACACGCCTTGCTAACCTAACTCGTGCACTGGTTGATTTTCAAAAAGCCACACAAACCTTTATATTATTGTTGCCATTTCAAAAGAGTGAAGATTTAGAGATCGCCCAAGCCATTCAACCGCAACTTAAAGATGTCAGCAAAATTTTGTGCTTGGAAGAACCGGAACTTTTAAAAGGAGTGTTTCGCGGCGTGGAAATGGCAATTGGAATGCGCCTACATAGCTTAATTATGGCAGCAAGTGAAGGATGTCGCTGCTTTGCTCTGAGTTATGACCCCAAGGTAAATCGATTGATGGAAGATTTGGATATGCCTGGTTGGGATTTAGCTAATTTGCCAGATGAGCCTAATTTCATTAGCACAACATGGATGGAACATTACGCCAATGGCGATCCATTATCTTCTGAAAAAATCCAGTCTTTGGTGGATAGAGCGTTGATCCACCGCGATGTGTTAAGCGAAGCCTTAATGGATGATTAATGCTTTTGTTTAACTAAATATCCGGGCAATCGGACAAGTGAACCCGCTTAAGAGTGGTGAACTTAGTTCGTCATTGATAACTAACGTTGCTACCAACACCAGTGTAGCTTGCTGCCGTCGATGCACTTGAATTTGCTGCAACTGCCAATCAACAATCCAGTATTCTTGGACGCCTTGAGTAGCGTAAAGCTTCAGCTTCACTTGTTTATCGCGTCGTTCGTTGTTGTCGCCAGGAGAAAGTACCTCAACCACTAACTCTGGTGCAGCGGTGAGGTGTCCTGCATCATCTATCACCAATGCTAGCCGTTCATTGCTAATCCACACCACATCAGGAATGACGTTATCAGCATCAGTGAAAATAATACCAGCTGCCGTGACAGCTTTTCCCAAACCAGATTGGCGAGACCACAGTTTCAACTCTGTACAAATATTGTCAGCAACTTGTTGATGTTCCCAATGTGGTGCATGTGTCACAAATAACTCTCCGTCTACAATTTCATAGCGCTTGCCGTTATCTGGGAACAGCTCTAAATCAGCAGTTGTCCAGCGTACCTGGTTAGTCGTAGTCTGGCTCATATGGGCATCTTCTGAAGTCTGTTTTTCTAATGTACCAACAGCAAACAACCCTTAACCCAAATAGCGGCAGAATTATTAAAGTTATTGTCTCTGTAAACTCTGAATACATGGTAGTGTACTCATAAGTCTCTGCCTCAATCACTAACTCTAAACAACGAGCTGCGATAAGCCCGCTTGCTGACTTGTTGTCCGTATCGCTTTGTTTTGCTAATGAGTTAACGAAGCCACATCATCCACCACGAACTCTGAATGCATTAACCCTAAGCTAGCTGGTCAAGCGGTTTTTTATTTCTAAAGTTCAGGAAAAGTAGGAAAAGCTGAAAAAGTAGACAGAACAAACAGCAGTTCAACAAAAAAAAGAAAAAGAGTAATAAAAATAACCAGAGAATAATATAAATTACTGTTTTTTTTTCTGTTTTGTGTTACATAAATTATAAGTGAATATACGCTGTTCCACCTTATACAGTTAGCAGAGGAGTCTCTATGCGTTTTTCCCAGGTTCCAGCAATTCTTGCGGGCACAATAGCCGCTTTTGTATCAATTGCACCCGTACGGGCAGAGGCTGCAACTTATCAGGTGCAGTCTGGAGTCACTAGCGTCTATCATGACCTGAGTTATCTCAGCAGTATCGGGCTAAACTTGACAGGCACGGATAATACAGTGCAACCAATTAATAGTAATTTTTTGGTTGGCTTCAACATTACCCCAGCCACAAACTTCACGTTCAGCGACGCGAATGGTTTGACTCCACTTTTAGGTACAATCGAACACACTGGTACTGTTACCTTCAATAACCAAGTTACTGTTGGTAACTTTTCAGTTGGTTACGACCCGACACGTGCCACCAACAATACCAGCGGTCTTTTTCTAAAAGATACAGTGTCTCTAAATACAGTTTTGTTTGATTTGAGCACTCCAGAAAAATTGGCTTTTGATGGCAAAGACTTAACCCTAAGTAATGTTAAATTGCTGTTTTCTCCAGAATTTGCTGATATACTTCGCAACCCTAGCTTAGCAGGTGGGTTGGGTGGAATAGTACAGCTTGATGCTAAAGTTGTTCGAGTTGCTACCGTACCTGAAGGAGCAAGTGTGCTTGCAATTTTGTCACTCAGTGCGGTTGTTTTGACAACTAAGCGTAGTAAACTGCTTATCCATTAACACTCAAGAACATTATCTTAACTATTTCGTTTTCACCCACTGCTATAACGCTTTCGCATTATAGCAGTGGGTCTTTCGTTGAAATAACTTACCTGAGATCTTGCACCTCACCGATAGTATGCCTTGAACTCAAGTTCAAGGCTAATAACCCAAGTCCGTTAAAACTGAGATCTTGCACCATTCTCAACAAGTGGGCTTGCAGTGCGAGCCAAAATCTGAAAAAAAGGGCGTAGAGAGAAATTAAAAGAAGGTCATGTCAAACCTCCTTACTTACGC